>Ga0209502_10000229_pt1 | contig 63339 bp, 71 predicted proteins | sample ArcticOcean_MG_C_10_FD_187442 | JGI IMG/M metagenome (GOLD analysis project Ga0209502, IMG submission 187442) | Marine microbial communities from western Arctic Ocean - ArcticOcean_MG_CB11_90 (SPAdes) (version 2) | ecosystem: Environmental > Aquatic > Marine > Oceanic | place: Arctic Ocean... | reverse complement strand
ATCGTCCTGAACATTTGATTGGTACTGTAGCAGATAACGAGATTGGAGAGGTAGACGAGTTTCACTTTGAAGCGTGGGACTGGGCACTAACCGAAATGTTGTTTGCTTTTACCAGTAAAGTTGGTGACTGGGAAAGCGATGACTGGAGAATAAATAAAGACTATCAGGTACGTATCACTAATGGATTTCGTTTGTTCGGAAAGTATTACGAGAATTTATGGGATTAGATAATATGAAAGTTAAACGTACAGTACAATACAGCAGTATACTTCTACTCGGTTTAACAGGTTGTGGTGGGGGAGGTGGTTCTGAGTCACCTACATTAGAGGTAATACAACCTACATTAGAGGTAACACAACCTCCTGTAATTGTAGAGCCTCCTGTAATTGTAGAGCCTCCTGTAGTTGTAGAGCCTCCTGTAGTTGTAGAGCCTCCTGTAGTTGTTCAAATGAGTAGACCTACTGAATGTCTAACAGAGTTTAGCGGTACTGGTGGTGTATTTAAATATCTTACCTGTGATGGTGTAAAGCAGTCAGCAGATATAGATTATCCTTACGATGAGTTTAATACTGATATTGCTATAGTAGACCTACTTGCGGTTGTAGATATAAAACTAGAGTTAGAAGGTCTATCGTATGAAGAGTTTGTACAAAGGGAACTAGACTTTGCTAACCAAACATTTGAAGACTCAGGTGTTTATGTTATGCTACGCCTAGCAGGAGTAAAAACTGTTGACGTTAGTAAGGGCGACTTGTATAGGCAAATAGATGCTTTTACCAAAAGTAAGTCTGAGTTTACTGACTTAGATGAGTGGCAAAAAGAGTCTCATGCTGACTACGCATTCTTATTTAAAAAGATTGAAGACGATGCGTTTGCTTGTGGAGTAGCCTTGCTTAAGTACTCTCGCGAAGATTATAAGCATCGAAGGGGTGTTACACAATGCTTCCAAAACACAGTTTTTCAAAGTACCTCAACTACTCGTTACTACGAAAGAGCGCATGAAACATTTACTCATGAGATGGGACACTTGTTTGGTCTTGAGCACGATGTTGACTCAGCTAATACGCAACCTATGTTTGAATATTCGTACGGATACTTACTCCCAGGCTATGAAACTGAGAATGGCAGTGGCTACGGTACAGTTATGAGCTACTCTGATTTAGGTACTGGTAGATTTTCAGACAGAAGTGAACGATTCGAAGTTCCAGAAACAGGTTTATCTCAGCCTTTAGGCACAGAAGGCACTGATGCTGTAAAACATATTAACCGTGTTCGATACTACATGAGCCAACTGAATGAGCAATTTAATGACACTTCCTTAGTGTTTAGCATGAATGAATCTAATATTTGCTTGTTTTAAAACCCCTCCTTGACACCCTACCTTTAAAAAGTTCTTGACAATATACCTATACTTTAGTATAATAGCTTCTTAGAAATTATAAAACTAGAGGAAGATAAATGAATACGTGGATACTAATAATACTATTAACTGGAGGCAATGGCGTCTCCTCACTAGAGAAAGTTGAGTTCGATACAGAAATAGATTGTATGTTAGCGCAAGTTAAAGTTCAGGACATGAGTGAAAAAATTGACTCTGTTTGCTTACGGTCGTGAAAGAGTCTATAGGTTATCGAATATTTTGCATTAGGACTACTGTTTAGGACACGATTATGGCATACAGTGACAAAGTATTAGACCACTATGAAAACCCTCGTAATGTCGGCAAGTTAGATGAAGCTGATGAAAACGTAGGTACTGGTATGGTAGGTGCTCCCGCCTGTGGAGACGTTATGCGTCTGCAGATTAGAGTTAATGCTGAAGGTATAATAGAGGATGCTAAGTTCAAGACCTACGGTTGCGGCTCAGCTATCGCTTCAAGCTCTCTGCTCACAGAGTGGGTGAAAGGTTTAAAACTTGATGAAGCGGAGCAGATTCGCAATACAGAAATCGCCGAAGAGCTATTGTTGCCTCCGGTCAAGATTCACTGTTCTGTATTGGCTGAAGATGCTATCAAAGCAGCAGTAAAAGACTTACGGGCAAAGAGAAAATGAAAGAGTCTATAGGCTACCGAATATTTATGGTAATTGTTCTTACAATTATGGTACTCTGTGCAGTCAGTACAGGTATCGTTTTCTACGAAAGTATATCAGGCACGAGCCAATTTCAATGACGGTTTCGTGCAATTAGAGGACATAACGCAGCTATGCATGACGTTATGAGGGATACTCACAGGTGCATAGGCCAATCCAACAAGGACAATAATAATGAGTGATTACAAAGACAGGTTAAAGATTGCAAAAAAGAGCTACATCGTTACTGATGGGCCTGGTGAAGCTGGCGTAAGACTTTGGTGGACGATTGAACAACTAGGGCATTCTTATACAAATATGGATGTTGAAAATCTTAGAGTATTGTTTCCTAGTCTAAAGCAGATGACATTCATCGGTAAAGACCAAGCGTATGTTATTGGGCATATTACACAGTTCTTTATTATACCTACGATTGTATTCGAGATAGCAGTTCGATTTAAGGAGAGTCGTAATGACGGGTAAAGGAGACCGACCCCGCAAGGTAGATCAACACAAGTTTGCAGACAATTGGGACAAAATATTCCGAGGACATATGACTATCTCCGAGCCGAATGCTAGCCGTATTCGAGATTTCTTTGCAGAAGAAGATAAGTACTTTCCTCTTGAAGCACAGGTATCTCAAGCTCGGTGGTATGCAGTATGTGAAGAAGAGTACCTAGAAATACTTAAGAATATAACAGAATACACTCCTGCCGAAGTGCAGGCGGAAGTTGCTAGGCAAGACCAGGTTTTGTTAGGGCAGCTAAAAAGTGATTTTTACGAGGCATAAAATGAGAAATAATGAACTGATCGAAAAGATCCTCCGCAACACTATTGAGACTCAGGAGGCGCACCTTAAGCTCAAAGACAAAGAGATAGCAAGGCTTGCAAAGCTAGTTGAGTTCTGGATGTGTGAGGGTAAAAAAGATACAGATGTTGAGCGATTAACCTCCCATGTACAATCAATGTATGAAAAGGTAGAAGTCCTGTGGCTAGAAAGGTACGACTCGTGAAGGAGATTTTACTAACTGTAGCCTTTTGGTTTATTTTACTAGGAGTAGCATCAAAGTTGTGGGATTATGGATACGAGATTTATATTGTTCCCCACCCGATGTTAGTCGAGAAGTATAAAGAAGAGGCTAATTAAAGATGAAGGATGTTACAAGAGTAGAAGTTATCGACTCTACAGGACGAGCATATGTAGCAACCAATGTGACCGTAGAGTTATCTGTACAGGATGAAGGACGCACCCTCAAGGTATTTGTCAAAGGAGATAAGAAAGATGTATGTAAGTAATTTTGAAAGTGTGGGTGATTTTATGGAGGCTTTCGGTCAGGAAGTTCTAGAGATTCCTACGCTACCAGATTTTAACTTAGCAGAGCTAAGGTTGGACTTAATTAACGAAGAAGTACAGGAGTTAAAGGATGGTATTGATAAAGGAAGTATGCTGGAGATTGCAGATGCACTCACGGATATTTTATATGTGGTCTATGGGGCAGGTCACGCCTTTGGTATTGATCTCGATGAGTGCTTCTTCGAAGTTCATCGAAGTAATATGACCAAGCTAGGCCCAGACGGTCGTCCTATCTACCGCGACGACGGTAAGGTTATGAAAGGAGAGAACTACTCACAACCTGACTTAACGCCCTATGTTTGACTTTAAGGGTAATAAGCTAAGTTTTAGTACTCGGTATAAGAAGCACCCTTCACAGGAATTCAAGCCTATAGTACAGAAGGTAGCGAGGCAGATGAGAGGTGATACGAGTCAGTACAAGTCTGTAGATCAAGAGCAGCGAGGTACTCCAGTTGGCCCAAAGTATAATAAGTATACAGGTACTCTCGTAAAGGGTATTAGTTGCCTACACAAGAGCAATGCTGTACCAATTCTCAACAAAGAGGATATAATTGACATTGCTAGGATGAGACGATGAGAAAAATAAGTAATGATCTAGACCTCAATGTCTTTCAAGGAGGTGCTAGAGGGATGTGTATTCAGGTTGCACAACAAGCAAATGTATGTGGTCAAGCTCGTCAGATAGATAATCGTTGGGTTGAGGATGGAAGAGCGTTTAATTTCGTTGAGCTATCGAAGAAACAAGCAGGGTTACTTGCAATTGATCTGATGAAGTTCTCTAATGGGGCTGAGAAAAATAAATTATGAAAGACAGCTCCATTCTCTACACTTCTGAACAAAGTAAAGTCCATCCACTTGGGCAAAAAAGAGACCTTTACAAATTTGAAAAAGTGTGATAAAATAATACTCAAATTGATGAGAACTAAGATCAATTACAATTCTTCAAAACTTACTGCTAGTGAGGGACATAGTGATATTTATGCTATTGAGTTGCTCTCGGAATTAAAGGAGAGAGCATATCTCAACACCATAATATTATTACGTTGTTGTCTCAAACTAGCATAAACCCCACAATGATTCCACATTAAATATCAAAGTCTCTGATCTATTATCAAGGACTGCGATAATTTACTACAAAGCAATAAGGTCGCAATGACCTTTAAATATTCTTGCTAAATCCTCGTTTTTTATATACATACGTAAGAGAGCCCAATTTCGTGCTATTCGCGATCGGTCGTAAAAAGACTTATTTATTTACCATAATTTGTGAAGATTCTTTCTGCTTGTTCTGTAGAAGGCGTTGTCTTTCTAGATTTACCTTCTTATCTTAGCATTCTTTAGTTTTTATTAGGTATTAAAAAACCCCTTGCGGGGTTATTGTTTAATCTTTACTTGTTTAATCTTTACTTGGTTTGCGTTGCACCCGTAGCGACTTCAAGGTTCTTGAGAGCTTCCTTTGGACTCTTTTCAAGTCCAGCCAGATCCTCAACTTCAATTCCCAGATTGTCAGCGATAGTATTAACGATCTCCACTTTTGTAAGAGGTAGTTCTCCAACTTTGTTTTTATAGATTGCACGTTGATATACTCCTTCTCTGCTTAGTTTACCGATTATTGATTTCGGACTCTTACTTAATTTTTCAGCTAACATTTCTACTGTTTCGAGATTAGGGTTCGCTGAGTAGTGTTCTACCATCATCTCTGTCTGTTTTTCTGTATAGTTCATAGTTCTTCGTCTTCTTTTGCGGCTCTCCACTCTAAATGCCAATTACCTTCATTATGTACTGCTACAGCATTTCTACTGTATAGTAGCATATCAGCTTCTAAGGTTCCTGGCCCTACTATATTTGCATACTCGGTTAAACGTGTGTCAAATTCTTGTTCCGCTTCATTAGCCACCTGTTCCAAAGTATTCAGCAATGTATGAGCCATTTCTAGTTTATCATAGATTGTGTCCAACTCTTCCATTTTATTCAGTAGTTGAAGCTCAAGAGCTTTAGTCTTATCTTTGCTAGGGAACTCAAGTATCATTATGCTTCTCCATTTGTACTAACATTTCAAAATGTTCTTTAGCTTCAGTGTAGCTTAGTGTGTGTGATAAAGTGTACATAACTTGCCGAAATCCCTCAGCATCTTGTTTAATCACCCACCAGTTACCTGTACAGGCGTCTTGTTGTAAATCATAGTGCATTACATTTCTCCCCAACCCGCAGACCTCAGCCATGCATTGTCTGCCTCGCTATTAGCTTCTCTACTTTCTCTTTGGTTCTCACAAGCGTCACACAATAGTAGCTGTCCTCTAGAGCCTGTAGAACTACAGTTGGAAACGTACTCTTTGTAATCGTAACCTTTTGGAACCCACTCACTTACTTTGTTATTGCACATAATGTCCTCCTTATTAAATTTTATACCACAATTATACGGGACTTAAGGAATTTTGTCAAGAAATATTTTATGATAGGCATAAAAAAGCCCTCACTATTTCTAGCAAAGGCTTCGTTACATTCTGAGTTGACAGACTCATAGAATAGTTGTTGTACTGCCACCTCCTCGGACTTTGTACAACGATTTACCTCGACTTAGCGTTTTTTATGGGAAGGGTGTAACCTAGTCTACGACCAGAAACCTACCTTGTTTAGTACAAGGATGCAAAACTCCCTCTTACCATACGCTTTATACAGCCCTAAGAAAGGGTGAGCTGTCTCATGTCTCTAGTCTCAAGAAAGTGTAAATTCAGTCTCTGACCTACATGAAATTTAGTTTATTACTGTTTGTTTTATATAGCGATAACACTTGAGAACTACCTCTTAAATCCGCTGTTAGACAACTTTCACTTGGCATCTTTTATAAAGCGATTGCCGCGAGTCGTATCTAGGACTTCTACCGCCCAGTCAGTATATCGTTTTTATATAGCGGGTTCGTTGATTGACTAATTCTTTCCGCTTGTTAGACTGTGGCTGTCGCCTAAAAGGTACGCCATTCATCTAACACAGTTTAAGGTACTGTGAGACCTCAGAAGGGAAGCGAGGTGGTGGAGAAGAACTCATTGTTTACCACGCCTTAGGAATTTATCTGCCGAATACAGTCTCTATTTGCCTTCTTCCCAATTTCTGAATAACTATTATACTTAGTTTTAAGCATTCTGTCAAGAACTATTTTTAGTTTACTTCGTTGAATACTTCGTCAAATCCTGTTACAATGCTACCAACCAGTACTTCTAAGTCAGCTTTAGATGCTTTCTCAAGAGTAGGCATTTCTACGCCCAGCTTCTCTTGAAGCATAGCTACCAATTCTGCCTTACGGACAACTGGAGCACCTGTCTTAGTAACACGCTGCTGTGCTTTGTATACGCCTTCACGTACCAACTTAGCAACGATTGAACGAGTGGTCTTGCTGAACTCAGAAGCCAGTTTAGCAACTGTTTCTGGAGTAGGGTTAGCTTCATAAGTAGCTACCATAGATGTGACCATTTCTTCTGTGTAGTTTGGAACCTTTACCACTGTTGCTTCTGCCATAATATTTTTTCCTTAAAAGTTAAGTTGTTTGTTAATTTAATAAAGTAATTATACGCTCTGTTGAGCAATTTGTCAAGTACTAAATATGCGATGCTAGTTTTGTAAAGTAGTGGGAAGTGTCGAAAGTTTGTGCAAACACTTCTTCCTCGCTGAATGCTTCAACTTCTTCCTCGAAGTCAAGACCGCATAGTAATTCCTTACGCCAGTCTGATATTGCTTCAGCCCAATCATCTTCACTGTAGCAGCGAAAGTTCCCATTGGTTTTATTGAAAACTACTACATTGTAGCTCATTCATTTTTCCTTTATTTAGTGCTTTCTTTAATTTATGAAACTATTATACGTGTGTTTAAGCAGGTTGTCAATGATTTTTGGAAAAAGAAGGTAAGGTAACGTCAATGAGTTCCGGGGAGCCCTGCACGACCTCAATGTCAAGTCTAATTTGCTCAAACCTACCAAATTTAAGCGGGTTTTTCGCAAATTTACGCCAATTATGTCGTTCCCGCCCAAATTTGGGCAGACTAAGCTTTTCTAGCCCTAATTTGCCCAAATTTGTTAAAGTTCTTGACAATTTCGCTCCGGTACTGTATAATCGGCGCCTGGGCCACCAATCGGCATTTACTTGCCCGAATTTGCACCATTGTGCAGAAAAGACTTGACAAATTCACTTTAGCACTGTATAATCGGCGCAGGCAGCACCAAACGGTTTCGTTTTCACACTGGTACTGGCGCCCCCGCGCCAATTTTGTGGTTTGGTCCAGCAGGGTGCTGTTAGAATAGACTAGGGGAATCGTGGGGAATTTACGCAAATGTTTTTGAGTAATATGTTGAAAAACTACTTCACATTGGCACTGGCGCACACGCGCCAATTTTTTGGCAAGGGCAAATTTGCCTAAAAATTGCAAGTCTTTTTTTGAGACAAAAAAAAATGTTCCACGTGGAACATTTTGCGCTTTTTTCAATATAATTTTATGATAATAAAAAGCTGTATTAAAATCATAATTATGGGGCAAATTGTCCTTACAATTTCCATTTTTAATTTCAAGCGTAAAAATTCCGCTTCCTCGTTTTCGTTCATTTTCCTAACCTCATTAGCTGTTTTTTGGTAGTATCCTCAAGTATTCGCGCCAGAATCATATTTTCATAATCACGCGCATCCTCTAGTGCAGTGTGTGGCTCATCTTCTAAATCAATACCCGCAATAAATTTTGCCATAGTGTCAGCAGTCTGACTAGGGACACGTAATTTTGCCGTGAGCAAATCATTATCGTAGCAAAATTTTTGATATTCCGCGAGAACACCCAGCTTGCGCTTGGCAGCTTTCATTAGACAAAAACGCTCGGAAAAAATACCCAGATTGATATTAGTATTCCGGCATTTTCCCATATCGAAAGTCAGATTATAAGCTGTTAGTGCAGGATTATATCGCGCATTGATAGCCGCAAGCCAGTTATTGATAAAAGCAGCCGAGCATATAGAACGCTCACCATTTTCGAGCATAGCATAGTAATTTTTTTCTCTGCGCCATGCTGACTGGGCAGACCAGAGCGCGCTTTCGGGGGCGCTTGGGTCACTAAATAATCGTAGTTTACCGAAATGATTTAAAACCATCGCGCCAAATTGTTCAACGATTTTCCCTTGTTTGGTAACAACAACCGCGCCAAAATCCGCAACCGTTTGTTTTTTTGTCGTTTCGGTATCAACGATTAGATAATAATGTCTCATGCTTTTGCCTTCATTTGATTGTTCAATATTGTAGCATTTTTTGCGCGTATGTTCAAACGTTTTGCCATTTCTAAAACGCCTAAATTGTCATCATAAAAAGTAGCGTTTCGAGTCCATCGCGCCAGTGGTATGTTCAGATCTGAAAAGAGCGCAAGCAATTTTGCTCTTTTCATTTCCGCATCTTTGCGAGTATCACCCAGTGCGCGAGATAATACATAATCAGCCTGTAATCCAAGGTCAGCCAAAAATACCCTATCCCAGACACCTAGAACGCGAGCGGTGCAAATTATAACAGTATCGCCAGAGCGATAGTTATCACGCATTAAATCCGCCAACGGTAGCAGTTTATCCAGAGAGATATTTTCGCGGGTATTGTTTTTAATCCATCGCGGTAAATCAATATCCCCGTTTTCCAGAGTAGAATAGCGGTGACTGCTATCAATTACAGTCCCGTCTAAATCCCAGATTTTGAATTTTTGCATTGTGTTAGCTTCCTAAAATAGTGGTGATAAATCCGATAATGCTAATAATGTTCAGCAGTACCAAATTGTAAAGTTTCGCGCTAATAACTTGGATTGTCAAAAAAGACAATCCAAGTATTGCAAGTAGTGGTTCCATCGTAAAGGCAAAAATCACCATTACGATAGAGCCAAAATAACCCGAAAGGGTAGCAATAACCACTAGGCTATCGCGGCCAGCAAATTCGCCAAGCCTTGACCAGTAGCTTTCTCAAGCCCGACCAAATCAGACACGTCAGAATTGAGAGCTTGCGCAATCGCCTCGACAGTATCCGCCTTTGTAGGCATAGGCTTTTTCTTAGCAGGGGCAGGTTTAGAGATATATTCTATCCCTTCGCGCTTGCATTTTGCAATGATAGAGCGAACACCACGCGACAATTCAACCGCCAGCACTTGCGCTTTATCATAGTCAATCGGGGCAGCCGCAACCAATACCGCTACCATGTCGTCAGTGTAGTTCACTGTTTTAGAGTCTGTCATAAAATCTTACCTTTTAAAAGTGTTGTCGTAAACAGCGTATGTGTCCCGATCCAACAAGTGTATTATCTCAGAATTTCCCGTATAAGTCAATGGTAATATTACCATTTTTTGAGACTCTTTTCGGTTGTGTCCTCAACGCAACGGTGTGTATTGTCTCACAGAATAGACATAAACACAAGCCTTAAAAGTGTGTTTATTCACACTTTTTTCTCTTGCATTGGCAGCGAGACTATGGTAAAATCGGCGCGGTTGAGTATCCTCAACCGGAAAACAAAACAAACTCTTGACCGCGCCCCAAAATCGGCGCGGTCGCGCCAAAATTATGATAACATAATTCTGTAGGTCGCGCAACCTTTTTATTCATTTATTTTCATTTATTTTCGGTCTCTACCACCAGCCAAACGACAGGACGGCATACAGAATTGCGAACCGTAATTCTTAGGCTTGCGCCTGTGAAGCACCAGAAATCAGGATATAGTTTTTTTATCTCTCGGCCCCAAGTCAGCAGAGTCTGTATATACAGCTCGCCAGTGATGGGGCAGGTAGAATAACGAATAGGGCTGAAGGGTCTCATTATTTTTGGCCTCTGCGAAAAGTAGAAAGAACGGTGAGAAAGTCGCGTTGTTCCTGATTTGGTGGCATGAATGTTTCAGTAGGGTTGCAATCGTTGATTGTAATAATGCAGTCAAAATCAGGATATTGTTCTATCCTATCAGGAGTTGACCAGACCCTAGCAATGTCCCAGCCTAGTGTTCCAGTGTCAGGGCATTTTGTATATATTTCGTAGGCTTTAAGCATTTTATAGTACCTCAAGTAAGTTAATAGATAAAAACAAGGCCCAACCTATAACAATATAAAACTTTAGCATTTTTCTTTCCTTCTCTCAGTTGATGTAGCTATTATGCCATAGATATTCAGATAACGCAAGCGTTTTATTAGACTATGGTAATATTCACGTTATTGGAAATATGCGACCAGAAAACCCGATAGGGCTTGACACGACCGCTGGAGCGGCGCGGTCGCGCCAAAATTATTATACCAGCCTTTTCAATGCATTGCAACCTTTTTATTCATTTATTTTCGGTTGCAATGCATATTTATTTATGCTAGGCGGCAGAGGCAAAAACATACATTCGCCTCTCACCATCGTATAGATCACGACCCTTGACCCGAACCTCACGCAGATTTTTATTTACGTCCACATCATAGGCTTGGCCGTATTTAGTCTGAGCTAAAACCGTTAGGTCTTTAATCTGAGCCAGATCAAACCAAACTTTACGCCCGCCTCGCGATTGCGAATTACCAGCCTGTAGCATAATGCCCAACTTTTTTATAAGATAGCGGTATGCCTGAGCAGCGATGCCTTGACCAGTATAGCGATAGTCTAAGCGTGTCATGTTGATATGCCATGCTTTTGTAAAATCTTCTGATTTAGATAGCTGCATTTCTAACACGCGCTTTTTACGATCACGGGGCAAAGCATAGCGAACAATGCTAGGGTCGACAACCTCGACATATATCATATCCTCAAAGGTATAATACCATACCTGCTTTTTGCGAAATGACCCCAACAATATAGCATCATCATCGGGAGTGTAAAAACCCAGCTCAATCTTTCTATTCATTCGTATTCTATCCATCGTTAGTCCTCCCCGAACACTGAGGCCCACTCATCAGGCGTTATGCCTGTCATGATAAACTCACGCTCATCAGGAGAAAGGTTAGGCATAGCATTTTGAATAAGCTCACCCTCTTGCCATGTGGCAATTTGAACAGCAGTAACAGCTATATCCATAGTGCTAGTGTTACCAGTTAAACCGCTTTTCTTTTTAATAAGCATAATCTATCCTTCCCTTAGTTGATGTAGCTATTTCGTGCATTTTTCTTCCTCATAAGGGAAGGCATACGCGGATGCGTTTCTGACTTTCCCCAATCATGCTTTTTCCTATCTTCAAAACAGCATGAAACATAATTGCAAACTTCTTTAAAAGAAAGCAATCCTTTAGAGTAGTCCTCAAGGTATACCGCAATGTGCTTGAGGCCAAACGCGTTTAAATTATTCATTTTCCTTCCTTCCCTTAGTTGATGTAGCTATTATCTCATAGATATTCAGATAACGCAAGCGTTTTGTTAGACTAAGATAGTATAATAATTGTTTCCTTTATTCCAAAAAAGTATTGGACAAACCATAGCAGACTATGGTAAAATCGGCGCGTCTGAGCATCCGCGACCAGAAAACCCGCCAGGGCTTGACACGCCTGGTGGAGCGGCGCGGTCGCGCCAAAATTATTATACCAGCCTTTTCAATGCATTGCAACCTTTTTATTCATTTATTTTCGGTTGCAATGCATATTTATTTATGCTATCTATCTAACGCTGAGGTGGGATGATGTACCAACATTGAGTCGGGTATTGAATCGCATACCACCGACCGATGCGCTAACCTCATCCCGATATATCCACCATAGCTCATTAGCTACGTCTAGGTCATCGCGGGTCAGTTCAGCATCTGATAAGCCCTTATTGTATGAGTGAGCCGCACAGTATATTGTCCAGTAATAAACGCAAACGTGTTCGTTATCCATTTAGAAAACCCCCGAGAAAGCAAAGAATAATATAATAGAACCCCATAATAAAGGGAAGCCGATAATGCCGCATATAGATAGGCTAACAATAAGCCGTTCCACACCTGTAGCGCTTTTCCAGAAGTTTCGCATTATGCTGTCGCTCCATAAAACATGATAGCAGTCCACGCCACGGTTAAGACAACCACCCCAATAAAAGCTAACGGGAGTCTACGCACCAAGGTACGCACCAAGCCATAAACAAAGGAAACACAATACCGAATGATCGTGAGCAACCGCAGAACACACCACACAACGGTTGCGGCAAACAATGCGAATGCGCCAAAAATCAGTTTAAATAGTTTCATTTTATAATACCTCTAGTAAGTTGATGACGAGAAACAATGTCCAGCCTATAATAACATAAATCTTTAGCATTATACCACCCCTACAGTAATTACAACCATGCATATTCCGAAAGCCGTTCCCAATACAAAACCGCTAAGAATAGTTAGAACCACCTGTATATCATCTCTGTTCATTTTTTCTTTCCTTCTCTAAGTTGATGTAGCTATTATGCCATATTAAACAGTAGCAAGCAAGCCAAATAATACCACGCTCATAGCGATTGATATAACGAATCCTAGTGGGATAAGTAGCATTTCTTTTTTCATTTTTTCTTTCCTTCTCTAAGTTGATGTAGCTATTATAGCGCAGGTATCTGAATATGTCAAGCTTTTTCTTTGCTCGCATATTCAGGACGGCAAGCCTGTTCTAGAGATCTAGCTCTATTCCAACGCTCTAGCTCTTCCCCGTGTCGGGGTAGTAAGCCTTCTAAGTCGGCTCCTAATGCTTCAGCTTCTTCTAAACACATTTTTTCTTTCCTTCTCTAAGTTGATGTAGCTATTATCTCATAGATATTCAAATTTGTCAAGCCTTTTCTTAGATTAAAAAAGCATAAGCAGGGGGGGCGGTTATAAGACTTTGGTATATGCCGGTCGCGCAGGCTCCCCCGCACGTACGACTTTATAAAATACACGAAAATCATAAAAGGTGTTATACGAAAACACGCACAACCAGACACCCAACAGACCAACTCGAAAAAAAGTCTTGACAAATTTCCCCCGGTACAGTATAATTGGTAAAAATTAAGGAGGAAAAAAATGGCTTTCGGATTTCAACAACTTGACGCTGCAGGCAACGTACTTGTAGATAGTAGTAAAGGTACGAGCCTAATACATCACGTTATAGTCGAGTTTGAGATAACTTTATGGCCTCTCAGCGGTGGCAATTGGACCAGACCCAGCAACAAACCTAACTCCGTCGATCTATACGTAATGGGTTGCACTAGTCAACCTGACTTTGAGGCCAACTATATCACCGTAAGAAATCACGGAAACGGAACAGACGACTGGGGTTGGCCTTCTTCCACAAGAGATAATACCTTTGGATTTCAACAGTATACTTCATCAAATAACCTTGGTAGAGTTAGGATGTACTGGAATGGCACGAATCTGAATTGGACAGGGTCTTATCAGGCCGACCTAGCCCAAGAAACACAAACCTGGAACATATATAGCGTAGGCAAAAATATAACAGCATAAGGAATACTAGATAATGACTTACGGAATACAGGTAGACGACTTCCAGGGAAGAACTATATTCAACAGCAACAACCCTGTTCAGATGGTTGTTAGAACTGGCCAACTCACCACCGCCCAGCAATTTGACTCGACCTATGGGCACGGTGGAGGAGGTGTTAGCGATGCTATAGTAATTCCAGATTATTGCTTTGGTCAAGCAAATGCTGTACAGCACGGCAGTGTTCAGATGGTAACTACAAAAGCCGCTCTTCCTGCTGCTCCATCGACCGCGCAAATTGGCTCTGGAGATTTAGGTGCTATGGTATACTACCCTCGTAGCCCAGCTGAAGTCTATGGAGGGCCCCCAACTGTGTTCGGGCCACTATTTTTTGAATATTCGTCTTTTTATAGCCCACCGACTACTACTGGCAGCGGTGGGGGCTTTCTCGATGTAGATTGTATCATTACTCCCTACAACGCCGGCCAACTCACTAGCTTAGTAAACAGAAAAGCTACTTGGTCCACCTGGCACACGGCTTACTTTTGGTGGCCTCACGTCTTCAACGTGATTAAATACAGTAACGTCACCTACAACTATAACTATGCATATACTGTATGGAAGATGAAAGCCGGAGTAAACTGTACGAGTGCCCGAGTTAATGTTACTAACAAGATAGCTGCTCAGCAGGAACGGATGTTCGAAGTAACCCCTGAGATTTGGGTTCGCCCAGCGAGCAACAACAACATTGCTCAGCCTCGGCATTTTGGCATGTTGACCGCTAACACCTACTGGAAACCCGATAAAATGTGGCCTGTTCAATATCAGGACGCTTTTATGAGGACACGCGGTTACGGCGGCATATATGACCCGGCTTACCCAGCCGTAGCGAATGTAAACAATGGAGTGTCTGACCGAGGCTCTTGGCAGTATGGCACATCACATTTTAACCGGTCGTTTCGGATATTTACTGATCAAAGGACGACCTGTGTTTGGGATTATAAAATTACTATGCCAGGCCCACACTGGGGCAAAATATCACCATTTACTAATGAAAAATATACAGACCCTAATAATAAAACTATGGCTGTAGAGGCTTACACTACTACCGGACAAAAATTCCATAGCAGTAGTCCCGGTGAACAACACATTCTATACTCTAGCTTAGCCCGTGCTGCTAAGGTGCTCGACGTGGTTACACGAAATCCTGAGACCGCTGCCCCTGGTAATTGGAAGACTCTTACGCTTAGAAATGTGAATGGTTTAGCACCGGGGGTCTATCAGATACAAAATGCTGGTAATACAAACTGGAACTACTTGTCCAATACTAGTGGTGTGAATTATTATCAAGGCTCAATTGTGCACACTCGCTATACCGGCAGTGGTACTGGTAAAGTATATGATTGGGGGCCGGTCAGCAACACTGGGCCTGTTGGGGCCTCTGGTAATATGCTTTGGGGAAACTCTAGCACCGGCCCTGCAAATTACCCTAATAAAAACTATTGTTTAATGAATCCAACAGCAAAAGGTACGACTAGCCAAAATGTTAGAGTTTATAATACTGTTTCGGCGGGCAATGGGGGCGCGTATCAACATTTCTTTACTAATATGTACAGATGGGAGGGAGCGTATAAAATTGGTGTTTATTGGCATATGTATCAATATACAGGTAGGTTTGGCAATGTTAGAGCAACACCTTTAGAATATTATACCGGTAGTGCAGCCGGAGCCAACCATCTCGGCATGTCAGGTTCTGGAGTATTATCAACTTATATCGGAAAACAACTATACGCAGTAGCAGATTTCGGAGAACCCGATACATTTACTTGGGACTTTGACAACTAATGGAGAACAAAAATGTCAGTATATAGAATCGTAGTAGACGAAGTAGGTATAATTATAGAACAGGGGCAGGTGGCTCCTTATCTTTTTAATGATGAAGGAGGTCTTGCTGTTTCTGAAGGAATCTTCGGAATAGACGAAAACGGAAACCGCGCTATTGAGTCAGACTCTCGTAGAGAGAGGTTTGAGGAATACTGGACAGGTAGTGAGTGGGCAGAAATACCTCCAAAAAGTCCGGAAGACACTAATTGGTCACAATGGAGAGGTTCAGAGGGCTGGGTAGAAAATCTAGAGCTAAAAGAACTACAGATAGTTGAGGCAGCAGAAGGAATTAGATATTTCAGAACAAACTCTCTTAACGATAGTGACTGGACACAATTACCAGATAATGCTCTTTCCGACTCAAAAAAGGCAGAGTGGGCCGCTTATAGACAGGAGCTACGAGACCTACCTACACAGTATGTTGGGGCTACCACATACGTAGACGTAATTCTGCCGGAAGAGCCCACATAGTATGTTGGAACCTCACAAAAATAAACCTTGACAACCTATCTCTATTTAAGTATAATCTGTAACATGGCAAAAGAATTAACTACAATATCCCCCGAAGGACTAGAGATAGCCAATAGCTACCTCCAGTATGGCAATATTCGTGGCGTGTGCGAATATCTTCAAGTATCAGAAACACAGGTAGTTGAAGTCCTTAATAAGCGTGAAGTTAAAAAGTATATTGATACAGTATACTTAGATATGGGCTACCGCAATAAAAATAATATCGGTTCCTTATTAGATGAGATGATTGCGTCTAAACTAGAAGAAGCTCAGGAAACTGGCGTATACTCTAGTAAAGACTTAGCAGACCTCTTGTTAATGGCGCACAAGATGCGCATGGATGAAATTAAAGCTCAGGCAGACTTGCTTAAAGCAGAAGGAAGCAATATCAAGAACCAAACGAATATACAGCTCAATGAGTCTGTACCTTTCGGACAAGGTAACTATGGTAAGCTTATGGAGAAATTACTCAATGGACCGGAGGGAGGATAACAAAGTATACATGGCCCAGTTTCTGGAAACGTCGAGACAGGTTGCTAACCTTGAGCGCGAATTCAATACACTAGAGGTTCAAAACGGAGAGCGATGGAAAACAACCTTTTCTAGGCTTGAGTATATCGAACAAGGCCTTCAACGCATAGACAGCAGATTATTGTCTATGGGTGGAATAATTATAGTATTCCTAGCAGGATTAGTGGTAACACTAACTACTCTAGGTCCGGTATAAGGAGAAAACTATGTATAATAGTAAAAAGAAAAAGCCAAAAGTAAAGCTACCTAAAAGAGGTCAAAGAGCTGCTGGAAACAAGCGTAGAAGGGGAAAGAAATAGTGGACATATATGAGAAGCGTGGTAGCTGGTGTTACAGAGATGCGGAAGGAAAACTTCACAAGTTTAATACTGAAGAAGAAGCATTAGAATCTTTAGCTATTAATGATGTATGCGACGATTGCGATTGCGATCCTTGCGAGTGTGAAGAGGAGTATTACGATGGCGACGAAGAGGAAGAAGGCGAAGAGTAGTAAGTTAAAGCGCGCTGGAGTATCAGGGTACAATAAACCCAAACGCACGCCCGGACATAAAAAGAAATCGCATATTGTTGTAGCCAAAGTTGGTACTAAGACTAAAACAATTCGTTTCGGACAACAAGGAGCCAGTACAGCAGGAAAACCCAAAGCTGGAGAATCCGAAGCAATGAAAGCAAAGCGTAGGTCTTTCAAAGCCCGTCACGCTAAGAATATTGCTAAAGGCAAAATGTCAGCAGCATATTGGGCAGATAAAGTTAAATGGTAGACCCAGATAGACATTTTCAAGGTGACTTTGACCGCAACGAGGTTGAGGTCGACCTTGATCGGTTTATGGCAATACTACATGAAAACTCAAAACTTAAAGACGAGATACGCGAACTTAAAGATGAATCTTCTATCAATCCTTGGCAGAAGTGGATACACGCAGCAAAGACTATAGACGCGTGGCGTATATTCCCACGCGCATTTATCAGTGTGTACATGGTTCTTCTCTACTACTCTACAATTTGGTTTATGGAACTCGATAAGCCTGAACTATCTCAAGCAGGGCTTATAAGTACTGTTGTAGGTGCTGGGGCAGCCTGGTTTGGTCTATACACTAGATCAACCGGTGATGGTGAATAACTAATAATAACAACAAGAAGAAATTTATGGCAATAGAAATAAGTCGTAGGGATATCGTCTCTACTGAAATAGCTGAGTTAGGGGCGGAGGCTAAGTTTATAAAGCTTCCAATAGACCCTTACTTAGCACTTCTAAAAGTTACACCCCTACCTTCACAGATAGCAATTATTAATGCAATTAATAACCCTAAGTACAGGTTTGTCTGTGCAGCTGTATCCCGGCGACAGGGAAAGACTTATATCGCTAATATTATTGGACAACTGGTATCCTTAGTACCAGGCTCTAACATTCTGATTATGTCCCCTAACTATGCTCTTTCTCAAATCTCTTTCGATTTACAAAGAACGTTAATTAAGCACTTTGATCTAGAAGTAACTAAGGACAATGCAAAAGATAAAGTCATAGAAATATCCAACGGCTCTACGGTAAGAATGGGTTCTGTAAACCAAGTTGACTCTTGTGTTGGTCGCTCTTACGATCTTATTATATTTGATGAAGCCGCACTAGCAGATGGCAAAGATGCTTTCAATGTAGCACTAAGACCCACACTAGATAAACCAAATTCAAAAGCGTTATTCATTTCCACGCCACGGGGTCGCAACAACTGGTTTTCCGAGTTTTTCTACAGAGGTTTCTCCGATGAGTTTCCCGAATGGGCCTCTATCAGAGCAACTTATAGGGATAACCCTCGTATGTCTGAAACAGATATATTAGAGGCGCGTAAGTCTATGTCGGAAGCAGAGTTCAAACAAGAGTATGAAGCTGATTTTAATACTTATGCAGGACAGATATGGAGTTTTGACTTTGAAAAGAACGTTAAAGACTTATCTCAGTTTGATACTAAAACGATGGACGTGTTCGCGGGGTTGGACGTAGGTTTCAAAGACCCCACCGCATTATGTATAATAGCGTATGATTGGGATACCCAACAATACTACTTAGTAGATGAATATCTTAATGCAGAGAGAACGACAGAACAACACGCAGTCGAAATACAGAAACTCATAGATAGGTGGAATGTAGACTATATTTACATTGACTCCGCAGCACAACAAACCCGGTTTGACCTTGCACAAAACTATGACATTACTACTATTAATGCAAAAAAGTCCGTACTAGATGGAATCGGACATGTCGCAGCTATCGTAGATAACGGCTTTCTGTTTGTCGATCAACAATGTAAACACTCTTTAGCATGCCTAGACTCTTATCAGTGGGACCCCAATCCCAATCTATTAAGGGAAAAACCGAAGCATGATATGGCTTCACACATGGCTGATGCAATTCGTTACGCGCTATACTCGTTTCAAACTGCGAATATATCCTTCTAGCGATACCTGGGCAAAAATAGTGTTTGACAAGCCAAGTTAAACTAGATATAATTCTTTTAATGAAAAATCAGGAACCAAGATGCCCAGGCTAAAACGAGATGTTGTAAAGTATGTCCGAGACAAGGCAAAGTCCAAGTATAAAAAAGGTTCGGCTTGTGAGATTTGTGGCGAGACAGAGCAGTTAGACTTTCACCATTTTTATAGTTTAACACCTTTACTAAACCAGTGGCTTAGTACCAACAAACATAATCCTGAGTATATACAAGCACTCAGAGATGACTTTATAGAAGAGCACCATGCTGAGCTGTATGACCATACAACTACTATATGTCATACTCATCACTTAAAGCTCCATTCAATTTACGGTAAAGATCCTTCGTTAGGTACTGCAAAGAAGCAGATGCGATGGGTACAGATTCAAAGGGAAAAACATGGCTTGGTATAGTAACATATTAGGTAGAACCGAAAAGTTGAATCCAGCCCAGCAATTTGACGTTGGACAAAAAGAGTCTTCCAGAGAACTCACTCTTAGCTATACGCGTGCATACGAAGAACTAGAAATAGTCAATCGTGGTGTAAATATGATAGTTGATGACTGTGCTGGTATTGCTACTCTTGTTAAGCCTGAGACTAAGACTAAAGGTGTTATCAAAGGTATCAAAAGAGTTAAGGTAGAGACACTACTTAACCGCGAACCAAACCCTTATCAGGATATTAACAGTTTCCGTCGAAACTTAATTACAGATTTCATTATTGATGGCAATATCTTTATTTATTTTGATGGTGCTCATATGTACCATCTACCTGCAGAAAAAGTTACTGTACATGCAGACGATAAGACTTATATATCTCACTACTCTTTAAATGATGTTGATTTTACTACTGAGGAGATCATCCATATTAAAGAGAACTCTTTCCACTCTATTTATAGAGGCGTTCCTCGACTAAGCCCTGCAGCGCGCACGATGAATCTTATTTCGTCTATGCGTAAGTTTCAAGATAACTTCTTTAAGAATGGTGCAGTTCCTGGTCTTGTACTTAAGACAGAGAATACCCTTTCTGATAAAATTAAAGAACGTATGATCTTATCCTGGCAGCAACGCTATAGCCCAGATGCTGGCGGAAGGCGCCCCCTAATTTTAGACGGTGGTATATCAGTAGATAGTATTTCAAATGTAAATTTTAAAGATTTGGATTTTCAACAAAGCATAGCCGACAATGAAAAAGTAATTTTGAAGGCACTCGGAATCCCTCCAATTCTTTTGGACTCTGGAAATAATGCCAATATTCGCCCAAATATGCGATTATATTATCTTGAGACTATACTTCCTATTGTTCGAAAAATCAATTTTGCAATGACTCGATTTTATGGTTTCGAGTGTGTTGAAGACCTTAGCGACATTCCGGCTTTACAGCCTGAGCTAAGTGATGCTTCCGCATATTATACTTCATTAGTAAATGGTGGTATTATCACTCCTGCGGAGGCTAGAGATAAACTAGGCTTCCCAGTTATAGAAGGTACTGAAGAAATCAGAGTTCCTGCAAATATAGCAGGATCCGCAGTCGACGCCAATGTAGGTGGTCGACCCGTTGAGGAAAACGAAGATGGCGAATAAAGTAAAAACTAGAAAAGCTCTAAAGCAATTAACAGACTTTTTTATAAAAGAAGGTAAAATTCTTGATGAAAATTCTTATATTGCGTTAAAGAGCCAACCAGTTCTTGGAGCTACTCTTAACTGTATTTTTGGAGGTTATAGAGGTGCGATAGCTTCTCTAAGGGCTAGTCCACAATTTGGACCTCTTGTTAAACATTTAGATATACCAGAAGTAAAACCTACAGTTAAACCTGTAGAAACTAAAGCACCTGTTTGGTCAATGCCTGCTAATAAGCCTGCAGCGACTAAACCTGCTAAAGTTAAAGTGGAGAAGAAAGATGGATAAAATTTTTAGTCTTACTTCCACGTTTAAATCTGAGCAGGCCGACGACGGGTCTGTTGTGATTCGTGGAATGGCGAGCACCGCTGATTTTGATCGCGCAGGTGATACAATATCAGCAGAAGCTTGGCAGAAAGGTGGCTTGAAAAATTTCGAAAAAAACCCAATTATTCTATTTAATCATGACTATAATAGACCTATTGGTCGCGCTACGGGGATGAAAGCTGGTCCCAATGGTCTAGAGTTGGAATGCAAAATCAGTAAAAGTGCCCCTGGCAACGTAGCTGAGCTTGTTAAAGACGGTGTTCTTGGAGCCTTTTCTGTTGGTTTCAGAGTCAAGGATGCTGATTACATTAAAGAAACCGATGGACTAATGATTAAGGACGCTGAGTTGTTTGAGGTTTCGGTTGTTTCCGTACCCTGTAATCAAGAAGCTACTTTTTCGCTCGCGAAGTCTTTTGACTCAGTTGATGAGTACGAAGCCTTCAAAAAAACTTTCACTAATCGTGTAGATCTAGCCGGTCAGTCTCTGGCTAAGGACGAAGTTAATACTTCAAATGTAGCTAGGGATAACACACCGAAAAGCGTGGAGCAACCCTCCACAAATCAGGAGATCAAAATGGATAACCAAAACATCGACTTGGAAGCTTTTGCAAAGAAGGTAGCTGAAGATACAGCTGCAAAAATCGCAATGAAGCAAGCCGAGCAAAAAGCAGCTGAGAAAGCCGAAGCTGAAAAAGAGGCTTCTGTTCTTGAAGCACAAAACATTCGCGTTAAGACTGGTATTCAGTCAGGCGTAGAAGCTCTCATGTCAGACATGGAAGCAAAAATTAGCGCAAAAGACGCTGACATCGCTAAAATCTTAGCAGAGCACAAAGCAGACCTCGAAGAGAAGTCTACTGAAATTACTGCTATGCAAAACAGCAAGAAGTCCTTCTCAGGACGTGAGCAAGATCTTACTAAGTTTGGTAAGGAATTCCTTATGGCTTCTGTTCTTGGTAAAATTACTAAGAAAGGAATGAACGGAACTCAGTTCGGTCAAGACCTTCTGCAAAAACTTGGTGTTCAGTTCGAGGATAATGCAGGAACTTTAGATACTATTGTTTCTAATACTTTTGAAGAAGAAGTACGTCTGCAACAGAAAGTTGCTGGCCTGTTCCGTGAATTGCAAGTCAATTCTGGCGCTACAGTTCTTCCTTTGATGGATGACACTAACCTTGCTACTTTCGGCGCTGGCGGAATTGGTGATGGTATCCTTACAGAAGCAGCGGGAAGTGTAGCTAATGAGTTTCAGCTTCGTGAAGTTACTGCTCTTGCTAAGCGTTTGATCTCTGGTACTTTCATTGCTAATGATACCGATGAGCAGGTAGTAGTTACAATCCTTCCAATGATCTTGTCTGCTTTGGCCCGTGCTCACGCTCGTGCAATTGATAGCGCCTTCACTAAAGGTACTACCGCTATCCCTGGCCTAGTTGGCTCTGGAACTGACGGAACAAGTATGATGGCCGCTAACTCAGTTAGTGTACCTGCTACTGGTATGGTAATCAGTACTAGTATTGCATTGACGGCTGAGAAACTTATGAAAGCACGTGGTGAGATGGGCAAGTATGGTATTAACCCTGCTGATGTTGCTTACATCGTTAACACAGTTGAGTACTACAACTTGATCAATGATCCTGGCTTTCAAGATATCAGTGAAGTTGGTAGTGATTTGGCTGCTAAGGTTGTGGGTTCTGTAGGCGCTGTTTATGGTTCTCCGGTAGTTGTCAGTGATGCTTTCGAGCGTGGTGTTAACAAAACAGCTGCTGTTGCAGTTAACGTTAACAACTATGTTGTGCCTCGTCTGAAAGGTGTTTCAATCGAAACTGACTATGAAACAGCCAATCAGCGTACTGCTATTGTTGCTTCACAGTCTCTCGGTTTTACTGAGTTGTTTGCCGGTGCTGTTGGTAATCTGCCTTCGGTACGTATCGCGTACCACTCATCTTAATCGTAGAAGAGTAACTAAACTTGGGGGTTCGCCCCCAAGTTTTTACTAATGGACTTATAGCTTTATGGCAAATTTAATAACTTTAGACGAATACAAGATAGCCTCCAAAATCAACGGTCTTGGGGATGATTCTCGTATATCTAATTTAATCACAGCCGTGAGTGCATTAGTAAAAACTTATTGTAATAACACTATAGTAGACTATTATACTGCTAATAAGACAGAAACATTCAGCATTGACTTTGCATCAAGTTCGGTGCAACTAACAGAAAGTCCTGTTAATAGTATTGTAACAGTAAAAGAACGAACGGGAATCAGCAGTGCTTATGTCACTCTAGTTGCCGATAAAGACTACTATTTAGATACTGTAACAGATAGTATTTTTAGATCTAATTCTGGTACTCGATATAAAAACTTCCCACGGGGTCCCGGTGCCGTAGAAGTAGTATATAAAGCAGGTTGGGAAACATGTCCCGAAGACTTAAAACTAGCAGTAATTGATCTAGTTAAGTACTACTTTAAAGACGAGCATAAACAGCGACAGAATCTTGGAGGCGCTAGCATACAAAATGCCGCCAGCACTGTTGCATACCCAGATCATATAAAAAGAGTCTTAGACTTATATAAAAACTACTGATGAGTAAGCAACGCTTTGAAAAAGATTTTCAACTTCCGTTACTACGAAAGTTAGATAAGGAGGCTCGCAAGGCTGTACAAAGACAACGAGGTCAGCTTTTAATATTAGCTGATACTAAAGACTTAAGAAAAGTAATAGAACTTGTAGTTCCAGGCATAGAGATTAAAGAAGCAGACCTTTTAGCTGCTTTACAAGCAGGACAAAAGCACGCTAAAAAACTGCAGGAATCTTTCAAGTCTAGGAATAAAAGAAGGTTTAATGCTGTAGTAGCTAAGCTGCCCTCTATCGGACTTCCTTATACGTTAAATGAGGATATGTTTATAGTTACTAGTTTTTCTAAGTCTGTAAGTGTGGTTAAGGTTAGTATGCTTAAAGTTTTAGAAGATAGAAAAGTGTTGTCTAATGCTCAATCAAAAGATGTTTCCTCCAATCTTCATAAAGGTCATGGGGCAGAAGGAACAGCGGTATCTCAAGTGCAAATAGCATCTTCTGTTTCAGGTTTAGATGACAGCACTAAAAAGCTTTTATTGCACAATTTAGCTAGTAGTGCTTTCAAAGGAGATATTTCTAGTATAGAGTATAGAGAGATTAGTAGGTTAATAACTAAGTCTAGTCAAATAGTTACTAAAGCTGGTAAGCTGACTGCTGATTATGTTTCTGTAATTTCTTTTCAATCAGGAAAAGAGAATATAGCAGATTCTAAAGAAGAAAAAGCTTTAAAAACTGCTTATAGGTCTTTCTTAAAAGGCATAACACCTGAACTATTAAATATGGAAGGCTCTAGTTCTTTGAAGCAGAAAGCTAACAAAGTAGTTATTGCTAAGTTTAAAACGAGTAACAAAAATGTAAAAGTTAGTTCTAAAGCTTTGAGCCATAAGTTGTCTACTAAGACTTCTGTTACTACTAAGCCAAAGCTGAAAAAGGGCAAAGCAGTTATTACGCAACCTAGCAGCCCTCGAAAGAGTAAAAGAAAAACACAAGCATCTCCTGCATCTAGCATGCTAGAGATGATAGGCATGATTAACAAAGAACTACCAAATACTGTAAGAAGAAATATGCAAGAACCTGCACTTGTTAATAGAACAGGCAGGTTTGCGGAATCAACCAGGGTGACAGATATAACGCAAACACCCAAAGGGCTTCCGAGTATTGGATACACATACCAACGAGACCCTTATCAAGTTTTTGAAGAAGGAAGCAGCGGTGCTTGGTCTAATGGGCAAAGAGACCCTCGCAAACTAATTGATAAATCTATTCGCGAGATCGCAGTCAAAATGGCTATAGGCAGATTCTACACTAGGAGAGTATAATGGCAGAAAGGGCATACACTACAAGACGCCTAGGTATATTAACCGCTATTGTAGAAAAGTTAAAAGATATAAATGGGCAAGGAGACTACTTAACTAACTTAAATGAGAATGTCTCTCCTCGATTAAAATTTTGGGATGAAGTAGAAGAATTTCCCGCAGTCCACCTAAACGCTGGTTCTGAAACACGCGAATATCAAGGTGGAGGTTATAAAGATAGGTTTCTATCAGTCACAATACGATGCTACGTACAGGACGAAGATTCTGTAAAAGCCTTAGACGAGCTCCTGGAAGATGTAGAAACTCTTTTAGAAGAGAACTCAAACTTAACGTACATAGACCGCAAAAATGTGGTTCAAAGTACACAACAAATCACAATCATCAGTATTGATACTGATGAAGGTGTACTTGAGCCTTTAGGTGTCGGAGAGATGCTAATAGAGGTTCGATACTAGAAAATACTGGCAAGAGCAAAAGCTCACGTCCATGTCTTTTCAAGATAACATAGGAGAATAACTATGGCTTTATTTTTTAGTCGCGAAACGAAAGTTTATATCGCATACTTAGCAGCAAATGGAACAGAGGATGCAGACGCAATATGGGAGATACCCGTTCTAGACGGTTTTTCATTTTCACAAGGTACAAACACAAGCGAAGTAGTACTTAACGAAATGTCTGGTGCAGCCAATTCTAGTCGTCGAGGACGTAAAATGTTCACAGACTCTTACGCACCGGCAGAGTGGAGTTTTTCTACTTATGCAAGACCTTTTAAATCAGCTGGAACAGGTGAAACTGGTGGTAGAGTAGACGATGCTCTTTTTCAACACTGTGTAGAAGAGCCTTTGTGGGCTATGCTTGCTACCAATGCTACGTATACCAACCCTGCTGCTAGTACTAATGCTGCTTGGTCAACAGGTATTACTGCAGATGGTACTGATATGGATATTACCTTTGCCAATTCAAACCTAACTGAGCTAGCAAAAGCGAATATATACTTTAAGACTGATACAACTGTTTATAAAATTGCAAATTGTGCTGTAAATGAAGCATCTATGGACTTTGATATTGATGGTATTACTACAATCAACTGGTCTGGAATGGGTACAATTATTAGTGAAGAAGCTTCAGCACCTGCTAGAAGTAGGTATGAAGGAATTACTAGTACAGGTAATTTTATTCGTAACCGCTTAACGCAGCTTACTGCAGTATCCACAACGCCTACAGCTACTAATTATGGTTTAACGCTAACAGGGGGTAATGTTACTATTAGTAATAATATTACATTCGTCACTCCAGAAACTATAGGAGTAGTTAACCAACCTTTAGAAGCAGTTACAGGTACGCGCACCGTTGGCGGAAGTTTTAGTTGTTATTTAGATAACACTGCTTTAGGAAGCATGGACTTGTTTGAAAATATTATTGAAGGAACTAGTACAATTACTAACTCTTTTACTCTTGGTTTTAAAGTCGGAGGTAGTTCAGGTACTCCTCGTATAGAACTTAATATGTCTCAATGTCACTTAGAAGTGCCCACGCACTCCATTGATGATATTATTGCTTTAGAGGTATCTTTCTCCGCTCTAGGAACAAATATTACAGCCGCGGACGAACTTACGGTCAAGTATATAGGTGCTTAAAAAAAGTTCTTGACATAGGAGGTCTTTTGGACTATACTATGGGATAGAAAAAAGCTAAAGGGCTCTTTTTGAGCCCTTTTTATTGCCCGGAGAATAATGGCTAATTTTAATTTTAACAAAGAGGCGCAAGTATACCTTTGTCCAGCCTTTGATATAGAACACGGGCTGACGCTTTCTGGAACTATAACACCTTTTGTTAATTTAGGCGATAATGCTCCTATGAGCGCCACTCCACGCTCACAAAAAGTAGTATTTGCAGGAGAGCTGATTCTTCCCTCTTCGTTTACGAATACAGAAGAAACCCTTTTTACCAAGGGTGGCACAAGTCAAGGAATGTGGATAGGTATTACTACTATCACGGGGATTAAGTATCTTCAATACCGTACTGGGCACGGAAGTGGCAGCTATCAGGCAACCACAAATGATCTAGTAGTTTTAAATAAGCCAATTTCAGAAATAGAAGAATTTGATGGAAAAGCGCACACAATTGCATGGGAAGCAGACCCCGATGCGGGCACCGCAAGTCTATGGATAGACAATAAACTTAAAGTACAAGGAGTCACTTTAGACGGTTCATCTTTAACCGGAGATAACTGGGCGGGTAGCGGTTCTGGAGGCTGGGGTTACAGCCCTCATACTAGCGAATACTGCCCAGGAAACCAAACAGGAATAGACAGGAATGTTGCATGGTCAGGAGCTATTCTTTCAGGTTTACGAATTTATAATAATCAGGAAAGTGCTTATAAAAATCAACCAATACTACTAGACGTAGGCCCTGATTTAAGCTTTACGCAAACTTTTACAGATAAGACATATCAGCAGAAAACGCTACACGAGCAGCATAAGATGCACGAAGCATCTAATATTAAAAAAGCTAACCCTGCTAATTTTGATATGACAGTACATATGATCACACAAGATAGTTTAGCTACTGTCTTAGATCTTTTAGTAGACTACAAAACAGATACTTATACTTTAAATACCTTTGATTTATATGTAAAATTACCAAACGATGTTTATAAGCTTGAAACGTGTGTTATAACTAATGGGACATTCATAATTGAGAAATTACAGAATCTTAAGTTGTCACTCTCAGGACAAGCAGCAAAGCTAACTAGAGGTAGGGAAATATTATTTCCTTTACCCACCCGAGGTACTAGAACCTACCAGATGACAAAAAGTCTTGGTATTACTATCAACGGTGCAGCTCTTAGCTCTTGTCTTTATAAGTGTTCCATTGAGTTACAAAATGACATAAAATGGATACCTTATGAAACTGTCAATGCAGCATTAGATGTAACTAATGCTAGCAATTCTATGTATCCTTCTCAATTTACTCTGGAAAAACGAATTCTTTCCGGTTCAATAGGACAGTATGTTACAGATACTTCAAATACTGACGTACAGACCTGGGACACAAATGTACCACTTGTAATAACGGCAGGAAATGGTTTGAGTCCTACGTCTACGAGTTTTAGAGGTTTTAACTTCGATCTGGTAAACTGTAGCTTTACAAATAGGAACTCTGTAGGCGACGTATACACTCAAGCATATGACTGGAAAATGAACGACAACCCTACCGATCTCGGTAGTAAAATCACACTTAACTAAAAATAAGGAATAATGATGGATTTAAAAACACTAATGGTCGATACCAAAGCAGTTTGGGTTGACTTTCCTGGACTACCAGGATTCGAAGTCGAGATAGCAAACTTGTCTCGTAAAGAACTGACAGGACTTCGTAAGAAGTGTACTACTACAAAGTTTGACCGCAAGACGCGTCAAGCAGTAGATACATTAGACGAAGATAAATTTGTAGTAGAATTTACTAAAGGAGTAGTTAAAAACTGGAAAGGTTTAACACTTACCCACTTAGAGACTTTGATTCTCATAGATATTGATGGACAAGACCCTGCGAAAGAATTAGAATATTCACTAGATAATGCCGAGGTTTTAGTAAGTTCTTCTTCTGAATTCGACGGTTGGCTCAATGAGGTAGTCTTTGATCTAGATAACTTTCGTAGCAAGCCAAAAGGAGGAGCTGTTGGAGCGCCTGGAAAGGTTCTTCAAAAATAGTGATTCTAAGATGACGCGAGAGCGTTATTTTAAGATGTGTGAACAGATGGAAAAGGAACCGGTTGAAGAAGAAATACCTCCTGATATAGAGGATTTTCCCGCCTTAGCCATTTTAGCACTAAACACTTTTAGTGCACTAGGTGACAGAGTTTATCCTGATATCGGATACATGGGAAAAGACTTTACAACGCTACCTTTTTATATAGAAATGCATGGAATAGAGGATACAGAACTATTTTTAGAGATTCTAACTTATTTAGAATCAAGGGCTATTAACCAATCTCAAGAACAATTAAAACGAGAAAGGGATAAGCTAAAGAGAAAGTAATAGTGGCAACAGATACAGTTACAGTTAAGTTTAAGGTTCTGGAAGACGGCAGTCTACAGGCTGTTGGTAAACATGCTGATAAAGCTGCTGCTGGCTTAAATAATGCTAGTAACTCTGCTGATCGCTATAATAAAGTAGCTAAAGGTGCGGCCGGTGCAACCTCTAATAGTACAAAAGCATTTTCTAAAATGTCTACAGGTATTACAGGCGGCCTTGTTCCTGCTTATGCAGTTCTAGCGGCTAATATATTCGCACTAACAGCAGCTTTCGGAGCTCTTAGACGTGCTGCCGCTACTCAACAACTAGAAGAAGGCTTGATCAGAGTAGGTAATGCTGCAGGTGCAAACCTTACCTATGTTGCTGAAAATATTCGAGATATTACAGGAGCAGCCATTTCGATGGAAGCTGCTATGTCGTCCACAGCCTTGGCTTTTAGCTCAGGCTTTTCCTCAACCCAACTAGAAGATTTAACTAAAGTAGCTAAAGGCGCTTCTCAAGCTCTCGGTAGAGATATGGAAGATGCACTTACAAGACTGGTAAAAGGTACTGCAAAATTAGAACCAGAAATTCTGGACGAATTGGGCATCATGGTGCGTCTTGATGATGCGGTAGATGCTTATGCAGTTACTATAGGTAAGACAGGTGACCAGCTTACTCAGTTTGAACGACGACAAGCATTTCTAAATGCAACTACAGAACAAGGTTTGAAAAAATTCGGGGATATTGCAGAAACTTTAGACCCCAATGCGTATGACCAGCTTGCTGCAGCTTTTACTAACCTCTCTAAAACTGGTTTAAATCTTATCAATACTGTACTAACTCCTTTAGTGTCTTTTTTAGGTGCTAACCCCACAGCTTTAACGGGTGTACTGTTCTTATTTGGCTCCACAATATTAAAAACCATACTACCTGCTATTGGTCAAATGTCTGAGTCTTTTTCGAGATCTGCTACCGCAGCAGGAGCTACTGCCAAAAAAGCATCTAAAGTTGTAAGTAAGGCGTATACAGACGCTGCGACTAAAGTTAGTAAGGAATTGACAATAATTCCTAAAGGTATTCAGAATCTTACTACTAAAATTAAGTCTGGTACTTTAAGTATTAACGAGCAGGCAAAAGTATTAAAAAGTTTAAAGGCTTCGGAAGCAATAAGAGTTAAACAAACTGCGGCAGGATTAGGGGAGGTTAAAAAAGCTAGACAAGACAATCTTGACATAATTCGAAAACAAATTGTAGCAGTACAAAAACTTCAAGAAGCCGAAAAAACAAAATCAGTAATAACAAATAAAGGTGTTATAGCTGCAGGTCGAAGTAGGTCTTCTACAATAACATCTGCGGCTCTGAACCGTATGGAAGCAGCAAATGGTGTTTTAGCTAAGTTTAGAGTGGCTCTTACAGGCACAGCTCTTCAAATGAAAACAGTAGGAAGAGTGAATGGAAGCCTGTGGGCTAAAGTTGTAATAGGGGCTACAGCCGCTAGAGGTGCTGTAGTTTTGTTTGGTACAGCACTACTAAATGCCATACCTGTAATCGGTCAAGTACTATTTGTAGCTTCTTTACTAATACCCGTATTTAAGAAACTTTTCGGAGATAGTGAACTTGAAAAAACACTTACCGGCATTACAGATTCATTTGAGAGTTTTGTATCTATTTCAGACCAATTAGAGGATACTTTAAAAAAGACAGACTCGAAGGCAGACGCTTTTGTAGCTACTTTAAAGGCTAAAGTAGGCATAATTGACCAACTAATAGACGGATGGAAAAAGTATACAGCGGCAGTAAGAGAAGCAAGTAGAGAGGATAGAATAAAAGCTCAAGAGGATTTAGACGCAGCAAACCGAGCAAAAAGAGAGAGTGAAACCAAGTCGGGGCAGGGCGGAGTAAATTCAGGAGCCTTGGGTGCAGGTCGTGGTACTGCCACACTAGATGCCAGGGGTAAAGCTTTTGATAGCGCCGTGACAGGAGCAGAATCGAAAGTAGATTCCTTGAACACAGGTATCGAGGAATTAAACAAAGCTGCTGCTAAAATATTTATACAAGACGCTTTAGCTTCAATGAATGCAATGGCACCAAAGCTTAAAAAAGAGTTAACACCTCAGATAGCACTACTGACAAAAGAACTGAAGCTACTAGAGGAGGATAGCTATAGATTTAAGACTAATACTGGCTTTCAAGAATTTTTCGACGGCTTCATGGGAAATAATAAATCTATCATAGAGTCTATCATGGGTGCTCAAACTGTTATGGCAGATTTTCAAGCTTCGGTTAATAAACTTGGAGCAAGAAAAAGTACACCGTATGACCCTATTATTGAGAATCTCAAGTTATTATCAATAGAATTTAATAATGCAGCTGCTGCAGGAGGCCAAGCTATTCAGGCCTTCAAAAATAATGCCATAGGTTTTCAAGACACTATAGACGCAATGAGATCAGTTCTGCCTGACACACTGCCAGGGGGCTTGCCAAAATCTCTACTCGGTGACGCAGGGGTACTGATGCTCAGCGTTAAACAACTTGAAAAAAGCCGCGATACTCTAATCACTGCTAAGGCACTAATTAAACAGCAGCAGATAGAGTTTAAAAAATTAAATGCAATATCAAAAGATAACCCTCTAATTATGCAAAGAGCTCTAGATATGCATAATCAGATAGTAGACTCTAGAAAAAATGCTGTGCAAGAAGAAATTAATCTTATAGACCTATCTGGTATAAGCGTTCTAGATCAAGAAAAACTATTGCAATTACAGCAAGAGCTTAAGGCTATTGAAGCAGAAAGGCTTGGAACTGCACAAATAGCTGCCTCTGTGAAAGTTGCTGACGTTAAACAGCAAATGCTTATAAATACATTAGTAAATAAAGAGCTCAACTCTAGAAAAGCTATGTTAGCTGCGAGTATAGCACTACAACAAAATGCTCTTAAGCGAAAAGCTGCAACAAATAGGTTCGATACCTCTTCACAGGACGAAATGAAATCGTTCAATGAAAATAAACAAGCCCGCCTGGATATGATAACACAGGAAACTAAAGCAAAGGTAGAAACTATCAAATTACAGTGGGATTTACTAGGCGCACAACTGGCTTTGGAGAAAGCAAAAGCAGCAAGGACAGGCGCAAGTGCCGAAGAGTTAAAGATTTTTGAAAAACTAGCAGGCTTGCAGGAACAAGCACGAAATGGAGCGACTGCAGCCGCAATAACTACAGGAGTTGTTGCTAAGGACAATATAGAAACTGAAGGAGTTGTTAAAAGCAGAGCAACTCTAGATGCCAGCACTTCCAATAGTGGCTCGCAAGGCGAGCGTATATCCGGTTTGTTTGGAGCTGGAGGAGCACTTGACCCAGACCAAGAATTGTCCAGTATAGGAGACAAGGTAGCAGGTACTATAAATGCACTACAGCCTATGATGGATTTGATGGGGCCTGAAGGTTTACTACTTAATGCTGTAACAAGCGGAGCCGCTGCTGCAACGGGTGCCTGGAGCACTGCATTTGAAATAATTGGTGATAGCGCTGCTTCTGGAGGAGATAGACTTGCTGCAGGCCTGGAAGCCTCTTCAGCAACCATAGGAGCTATAAGCAGCATGTTAGCAGCAAATAGTCAACAGAAAATTACAAGTATTGACCAAGAAATTGCTGCAGAACAAAAACGTGATGGAAAATCTGCAGCAAGTTTAGCTAAGCTTTCCGCTTTAGATAAGAAGAAAGAGAAAGAAAAGAAGAAAGCTTTTGAAATAAACAAAAAAGCACAAATGGCTCAAACAATACTATCAACGGCTTCTGCAGTTATACAAAGTATTGCAAATGCTGGCGGTCTTCCTTTTGGTATTGCTACGGGTGCAGCTATGGCTGCAGTGGGTGCGGCACAACTTGCTATAATTGCCGGCACGTCGTATCAAGGAGGAGGAAGTGCAGGAGGATCAACACCTACCGCCCCTTCTACATTAGAGGTAGGCTCACGAAGTAATACTGTAGACTTAGCGAATGCTAATAATGCTGGAGGAGAGCTGGCATACGCACGAGGAGATTCAGGAATCGGTACAGGTATGGACGACTTTAAACCCACCTCAGCATTCTCTGGATATAAAGGTCGTGCTGCAGGAGGCTACCTGGTTGGTGAGCAAGGTCCAGAAGTATTTATGCCAGAAACTGCCGGAAATATTATACCTTCTGGAAAAGAAACAGGTGGAATGACGAACGTAAACTTCTCAATTAGTGCAGTAGATGCATCAGGTGTAGAAGACTTATTAATGAATCAGAGAGGTAATATAATCGCAATGTTACGAGAGGCCGCAAACGAACATGGACAAATGTTCTTAGAAGGCGTACAGGATAAATCATACTAATGGCAGACTTTGACATATTTCAGAATGTTTTACCAGACCCCAATAATACGTTTGTAGAGGCTGGAGGCTCCCTCAACTCCAGTGGTACCGTTGTCAACACTGGAGTTTATGGACCTGGATATGCTTCTGTGAAGCTAGCTTCTGAGCAGCCACTTCTAAATACTCGTACTAATTCTGGAAGGCTGATAAGTAGGTCTTTGTCGGGGCATAAATGGAATATAGATATTTCTTACAATCCTATGACTCGCGAGGAGTTTGAGCCTGTAAATTCTTTTATAATGCAACAAAAAGGAAGTTTACAACCCTTTTTTGTTTCATTGCCTCAATATAGAGTACCTCGTGACCCTACTTTTGCAGCCTATGCAGCTTCAAATCAGTTTACCGCCGCGAGCACGGCAACCAACGGGATAGCAGGTCAAACAACTATAATAGTATCACGACCAGGTTATAGCTCAAGTGCGAATGGCACGGCAAAGCCGGGAGATATTTTTACCATAACAGACGGAGGGGATGTTCGACACACAAAAGTATATCAAATAACTCGAGTAGAAGTTGATGGTACTCACCTTTCAGGTGCAGCTAACCCTATAGCAACTCAGCAATTATTACATTTTAATCCACCACTTACCAGAACTTTAACAGTCAGCTCTGTTATTAATTTTCACGACCCCAAATTCAGAGTTATATTTGCTAGCGATCTAGTAGAGTATAGCTTAAATACAAATAATTTATACAGTTTTTCACTGAAGCTAGAAGAGGCTCTACGATAATGGCAACACGCGCAATTCACCCGGATTTAGTAACTTCACTTATGAACTATGACCCTTTTAGAGTGGTTCATTTAATTAGGTTTGAGAAACCTCAAAACCCTGATATAGTTGGTGCCCTTATTAAAGGTGTAGATAGTGATTACACTTTTATAACAGATGCTCCCTTCGATATTGTATATGATGATGGCGCTGTAGATTTAGATGGAAACCCTCTTACACCTACAGGTACAGATGGTAATATTTATAGAGCAAATAAACTCGTCAACTTAGGTACGGTTAACGAAAATATACAAGCAAGAGCTTCTAATCTTTCTATGACTTTAGATGCTTCCAGTTTAGGAACTATAGTTGATGTTGCTGCTACTTTTACAAGCGTAAATGGAAAGATGGTAACTACTACCAACTTATCTGAACTAGGTTTTCAAGAAGGCGATAAAATATTCCTTAACAAAACAGGAAGCACAGGCAACCTAGCATTAGACCTACAGACCCATGACAATGCCGGAAAGTATATTCGTATTGAAAGTTTTACGGACGAAGGTAAAAGTATTACTTTTACTGATATAAATGGAATGACCGCGGTAGCTACAGCGAAAAACTATACGATAGCTTTAGCTGCAGAAGAATTAAACATACTTATAGCCGATAAAACTGGAGGAACTTATACTAATTATATAAACCGAGAAGTTTTTATATATAGAGCACACCTTAACTCCGAAAATGTAATAATAGGGACACCTTACGTATACTTTAAAGGTATAACAAGCGGTTGCTCGATTGTAGAAAAACCTAACTCTTCACAAATAAAATGGACACTTTCTAGTCATTGGGGTGATTTTTTACGAGTACAAGGGCGTTTAACAGATGATGAGGAGCACCGAGCTCTTCAACCAGATAATACAGTAGACATAGCCTCTGTTCTTAGGCCTGCATATGCTAGCGATTTAGGATTTTTACACGCAAACCGCGCAATCAATGTTCTGGCTACTTACAATGTAAAAGTTGATAAAATCAGAACCGCTAGAGGTGACGATCTTCAAGAATATACAGAAGATGAAACTCGCGAAGTAGACCTACGTTTTAATCCTCAAGCAAAAATGCTACCTGTAGTATACGGTGTTCGTAAAATTGACTCTTTTCCTATATTTGTAGACACTGATAAAAGCGATGCATCTATAGTTTATAAAGCAGACGCACTCTGTGAAGGCCCAATCGCATCTATATTTGATATTTTGATTGACGATACTACTACAATTTGTGTAAATAAACTGGATTTTGATTTGCGTTCTGTTGAATCTGACGCTGTAGAGCTACAGTGTTTTGGCAGGCAAGATCGAGGAGATACTTTAAATTCCTACGATAGTGCAACAGGTAACGTTACACAGTTTGACTATAACGGGGTTACTATTGAAACCACTCTCGGGCCAAACGCGCCCTTTAATTCTGATAGTTTTACAAAGACTGTATTTCAAACTACTCCCACGGGAGCTAGTGACTCAGAAACTGGGAATGCTACTGGAATATTACATGAACGTACTCATAGTTTTATTGACCCTATGAACGTACATATTACCTTCCACGCGGGGAAAGCCAATCAAAAAGCAGATAATACTTTAGTAGAGATTGCTAACAATCCTAGCGATTCAAACTTTACAACTCAAGACCCTATCTATTATGCCGGTAAAGAACTATACTGGGGACCTAGTCATCAGGTACTCGATACTGCATATGTAGCAGGAAAATATGTAATTAAGGAAGGTGAAACAAGCCTGCCTTCAATGAGTTACGTAGTGCGAGGACGGAACCCCGAATGCTATAACTATGATGGCAGCTATAAGCAATCTACTGAGTCCAATCTGACAAATGCTATCCACACTCAATTTAACTTAAATGATTCTGTTACTTTACATAAAACTTCAGGTAATGGAGCAATAGGAAGTACTTTTACTATTGTAGATAAGTGGTCTACTTTTGATATCAATGGCGATATTGACTATAGATTTAGACTATCTCCTCGTCTCTCGCCATCCATCCTTCTGGACGGTACCACACCTATTACAAATTTTTATATGAAAAAAAGTAATAATGCTAGGTGGCATATGCAAACATGGGATGCAGCAGAAACATCAACAATTGTAGCCGAAGCTCTTGTTATCACAGGTATGGTAGCCTCTCAGTTTGTACAAAGTTCAAATGGTATTGGTACGAAACTGGTTGTGAGCGGCACAGGCAACACCCCCGAGCGGTACGCTCTAAATCAGCCTGGTGTAATAATAGGTATGTATAATGCTGCTGATATTTCTGCTGCTGCACCCTCTTACGCAGGGTTTTCTTTTAACACAAGCACGCAAACCATAGATAATATTCCTTTACCTTATTCTGCTAGTTACGGAACTGCGAATAATATTACAGGTCTTTATATTAAAAATGCGATAGCGTTAAATGGCGCCGCCAACCAAGCCGTTGCCAACTTCTATGTCGGTAAAAAAGTAACTCTTCAGCACGCTATAAGCGGAGGAGGTGTTTTTAAACAAGAAAGAACTATTATAAGCTATGATAATACTTACGGGGTAGCAATGGTTGATGAGCCTTGGGCTTATAATTTTATGCCTGCACTTGGAGACAAGTTTACTATCGGCTCAATCGGAGATAAACGTGTTACTATTAATCCTGCTATGCAACTGCTTGACTACCTTACAAATGAGAGATATGGTAAAGGGCTAGACATTGATAAGGATATCGACGTATCCTCTTTTCTTTCTGCTGCAAGAGAATGCGATACTCGATCGGAGGTTACTGTTCTAATTACTCCTGGTGCTAATATTAATGTTGGCGAAACTTACGAGATGTCTACTTCCTCCGGCTCAACTACTATTAACCAATTTCGTGGTACTGTAAGTAGGGTAGAAACAGACGCCGAGCTAGGCAGCGCCTTTGGCACAACCGGACCTTTTAACTGGAAACAAGTAACTTTTACAGACTGCGTGGGGAAAGTTGCTACAAAATGGAATAACTGGAAATATTTTCAAGCCGGTGAGTTCTATTGGTATGATAAATGTTTCTATAGAGCGTCTTCAGCAGGTGTGATTACAACAACGCCCAACCCACAAGACGGGAACAAATATACATCTACTGTGTACCTTAGACAAGTGGGGGGCAGTAAAGTCTATGGTATATCAAAAGATAATGTATACTCAGCAAATGGTAATCCAATAGTTAAAAAATGGGATTCTAGAGCATCAAACTTTTCTGCTTCTGGATATGGCATATATGATTCTGATGATGTAAAATATTGGAAGTATTTAGGCTGGGACAGCAGTGAGCAAAGAAACGTTACTCGACACCAGATGAATCAAATCGTTGATACTCAAAGTCCTATATTTTCCAATATCAATAAGATGTTGAAACAGTTCAATGGAATGCTTCGGTATTCTGTAGGTAAGTATGAGCTTGACATTAAAAGTAAAAAACCGACTTTAGTCGACCCGGAACGAATCAGTGAAGATGACATAATAGGTACTATTAAACTAGCAGATAAAGGTTTAAAAAATAGCAAAAATTATGTCACTGCTTCTATATTAGACCCTGCTAATGGCTTCCAAGCTAGAACTGTTTCTTTCTTTAACTCTGATTATTTAAAAGAAGATAAAGGCATACAAAAGAAAGCTCAGTATTCCTTACCTGGAGTTACTAATTATTTTAATGCTAGGTTCAATATAAAGCAATTTTTAGATGAATCTAGGTACGGTTTAGAGATACAGTTTACTATGGCTCCAAGAGGTTTACTACTTCTTTCAGGTAATATAATAGACATTACATACCCGCGCTTTGGTTATACAAACAAAAGCTTTCGCATAACTAATATTAATTTTAAAAACGATGGATTAGTAGATATTACCGCATCTGAGCATGATGATAGTGCGTATGTCATAGTAGCAGAAGGCGGAGGCTATGGTATAGCGCCCGATCCTAACACTCCACCACTTGGTCGGCCAAATCCTCCTACCAACCTGGCAGCTTCCCAGGTTCAATTAGGCGAAATAATATTGGTTTGGAATAACACAGACGCTTTTTCAGAGACTACACATGAGATTGAAATATGGCGCGGTAATAGTATTAATTTCTTGGGGGCTCCTGCTCCGTTTAACGCAAATAATACTACGATAGTTGAGGCAGATCGTGCTAAGCGTATAGGTAGCTGTAGAGTAGAAGAATTTCGGGACTCTTATACAGAAAATGAAAGTACTGACCCTACTCTAAGATACTATTGGATAAGATATCAAGTAAAAACCCCTTCAAATAGAGCAGGTAGTCGCTTCATTAATGTAGCATCTGTATATGAGCCTCGAAGTAATTTAGCGGGTGTGCCAGGTCTAGCTCTTGGAATGAATACAAATAGATTAGTTAGTGTTAGTGCAGGTACAACGTTATTTCAATATAATACAGCTACAAGCAGGGTTACAAACCCTGCTACCGGTCAGACGACAGTAACTGCACTGCCTGTAAATATAAGCGACGAAGCCAATGTAGAGTATACCTGGGTTTTGAAGGATGCAAGTGGGACTGCCCTGTCATATCCAGGAAGTGGACAAACTGGCTCGTCAGACACTTACATATATTCACCTCCAACGGAGGCACTTCAAAATAGCGGAGGTAGGGGTCAGGCTTCTGGTACATTAGCTAATTTACCCCAAACTCTAGATGTCAGTTTCACAGATACTATAAATTCAGGGCTGTCGAATCAACAAATTTTTACTTCCAACACAGCTTCTATTAGTTTTGCAGGTGTAAGAACTGTTATAAATGGAAGTATTGGTGCAGATGGGCAGACCTATACACCTACAAATGGAACCCATAACTTTGCCGCAGACGCTACCGGGGCTATAACAGACGTAGCTAGTTTTTCTTCTTTTATTAGAGTTTTTGACGGAACTGATGTACTCGTATATAAGCCGCAATCCACCGCCACTGATGGGTTTAGTCTAGGTCCTGGTTTTGATAGTATATTGCCGGCAGCTGTAGGTGGTCAAGCTAGTGTGTTGCCCGTACTTGACCAGAGTAATGGTAAAATTACTATTAGTGCAGCAAGTGGTAGTGGTAGCTTTCTTACCAACCCGGCTGTTAATCAAGTCTCTTTTCAGATTGACGTTTTTGATAACAGTATAGGACATGCACTTGACACCAATCCTCCTGCTATACCAACTGCTGTATTTGAATTCAACCTTACTAAATCACTAGATGCAAGTGCAGTTCGTGGGGGTAGTATCTTTACTTTCGAAACGTCTAGTACAGCTCAGATTGATGCGACAAGCGCAGCAAAATGGGCCGGGACATTAGATAACGCCGCCGCCGCGGCCGTCGCAGGTGCAGTAATAGCCGCCTCACCTGATAATACTCTACGCCAGAATGATAGAATAACTGTTACGGATAATTCCAACGAGATAGCAGGTACACGTATTTATGCTGGAACAAGTGCAGTAACTAGTGCTGCGTCTGTTCAAGCTTCTAGCTTCAGCTCTTTAGTCGTAGAAACTTTTGACGGAAGTGTAATTGTAACAGGTACACTAAGCGGCAACAGGCTTGCTGCAAATACAGTACTGACCAACGAGTTAGTTGTCGGCAATAAAATTAAACTTGGAACTTCTTCCTCTAACCTAAGTGGTATATTTCATACTGCAGGAAAGAATTATTATGCAGATACGGATAGCGGATTCTTTTTACAGAATGTCCCCACTACAGCCGCACAAACGGCGATAGGCCTCGACGATGCTGGGAACCAGTTTCCTGTAGGCGTCCGACTCAATCTAGGAGGCGCACAAAACTTCGTTAAATGGGATGGCTTCGGTCTGGAAGTAGCAGGAACTATAAGCCTGAGCCCTTTAAGTACTTATGAGTCTCAGACTGGTAATAATACCATTACCACTCTGCCGATAGGTAACATTGTCGGACAGTTAGATAATCTCGCTGATGACGAAAAAATTACTCCGTCAGAAGCGGTGGCCGCTTATGCTCTCTGGGAGGCCGAACTTACTAGGCATACCCAAATTATAGATGACTGGGCGAATGCCGGAACACCATACTTCTGGGACGATTACGATGCCTACGTGGATGTTAATGGGGTCTCCCAACCTGCCTATGATCACGACGTAGATGAAGATATCAGAACTCCTGCCGGCGCCGTTATAGCGTCGAATGGGGTTAGAAAGGCTGAAGAAAAATTATACCAACTACAAGTTTATCTTGGGATAAGGGTGGGCTTTGTCTGGTATAACGGGCCAGCGACAAACACAAACAGCACACCGGGCCAACCAGGCGGCTCTACGCCAGTGAATTTGGGTACTATAGGTACAACCTATGGCCCTTTGCAGAGCTTAACGAATACATATGATCTTAGCTACAATAGTGGTGAAATTACTGTTGGACAGGGTGCTAACCCCGTAAACGGGGCTACTTATAAAATCTCTGAGGTTGGCACTACTAACTGGGGTCAGCTCGGATTAAGTACTTCAGCCTTCGCAGGTGCTACATTTACTGCGAATTCAACAACAGCCACAGGTACAGGTAAAGCCTTTAAAAATACCCCGCGCAACGGCAGCGATCTTATCAATACAGTCGGCGACACTGGCCGGACTCTTTGGAATAGAATGTGGGAAGAATGTTATCAAGCAAGAAAGGGCCTTAGAAATGCGCTGGAGTATCATCGACAAAACAAAATTGATGAAAATAATGCGTTAGTATCAGACATTTCTTCGGACAATAAAATCACTCCGTCAGAAAAGCAGCAGCTAAAGCTTCTGCAGAAAGAAATTATAGATATGCATTCAACAATACAAACAAATGCCACGGAAGCGATTGGCGACATTGGAGGCATCACGTTCGTAGATTACTTCATAACCCTAGCGCAACAGGCCATAAATGCCGGCACGGGAGGGGCCACCGGCGTCGCGACAAATCAAGCCTTGATCGCTGGCCTGACTATCGAAGATGATAAATCTGCTTATGATACTGCTTACAACCTTTGGAATAGGTTTACTACTTTCCCGATCGGGGTAAGCATCGCACTTGACGCTTCACAACTAAATCTGACCACTACTTTAGGAACTCCTATCAGTAATAACACGAGCGTTAACCCTCGTTTTAACCATTCTAGAGCCTCTTGGGATGCTCTTTGGGCAAATCTTTATGAGGCAAGAGCTCAGCTTATAAAATCGACCCAGTATCTCAATAATTTTATAACTTCTATCGCAGACGGCAGAGCCATCGCCGCTGCTAAGACCGCAGGAACGGCGCATGTCAATTTAGTAAGCAGCGCGGAGGTTAACCAGTACGGCATGGTAGTTTTTTCAGGTAATACAAAACGCGTTAAAATTGGTGACCTGGTCAATCTTTAACGTAACCATGAAAAAAATAAATCTTGACAAGCTATCTGAATTTAGCTATAATTCTGAAATGGAGAAAATCAAATGAGTGCAGCCCGCTATAACTTAGTTATCGACCAAGGTTCCGACTTTGCTGTCGATTTTACAATATCCGAAGATGGAGCCGTCAAGAACTTGACAGGTTTCTCAGCGCGCGCTCAGATGAGGTCTACAAAGCTTTCATCAAGTATTGCTGCTACTTTTACCTGTACCATAGCGACTCCTAGTTCTGGAGTAATACGAATGGCATTACCTAATGCAACTAGTTCAGCTTTGACTTCAGGCAGATTCTACTACGATTTAGAAATTTTTACAACAGGAGATACTGCGGTAAATCGACTTTTGCAAGGTGACGTTGACGTGACTCAAGAGGTAACTCGCTAATGGCTATTTCTATACTAGCTACACCTATAATTAATGGAATTGCTGTAACAGCTAGCTCCACTACTATAACTACCTCTTCTTCTTATTTGTTTGTTGCCCTTCCTGCAAGTGCATCACAGCTAGGTGTAGTCCCTGCGGGTACTCTAACATCGACAAATGTGCAAGCAGCTCTAGAAGAACTTGATGGTGACTTCTTAACGACTGCCGAAGTCAATACTTTGGCTGACAATCGTATTGCAGCTGCCTCTGTTTTTGATATGTCCGATGTAGCGTCTGGTACTTTAGTCAGTGGACTCAATGCTGACAAATTAGATGGGCAGGAAGGTACTTACTATGCAACATCGTCAGCTCTTACTGCAACTACTACTACAGCCGATGCAGCTTTACCTAGAACTGGGGGAGCCTTAGAGGGTGCTGTAACTACCAATTCAACTTTTGATGGCGTAGATATTGCTGTTCGTGATGGTGTATTGACTACAACTACTACTACAGCCAATGCAGCTTTACCTAGAACTGGAGGAAACTTAACGGGTGCTGTAACTGTTGACGCGGGTGTAACTATTGATGGTGTAGATATCTCTACTCGTGATGGTGTATTGACTACAACAACTACTACAGCCAATGCAGCTTTACCTACAATTGGAGGACACTTAACGGGTCCTTTAACTACTGACTCGACTATTGATGGTGTAGATATTGCTCTACTAGTTGGGTATGCCCAGGCCGCAGTTACCCTTGCTGTTGCAGCCTTACCCAAAACTGGGGGAGCCTTAGAGGGTGCTGTAACTACTAACTCAACTTTTGATGGTGTAGATATTGCTGTTCGTGACGGTGTATTGACTAATACTACTACTACAGCGAATACAGCTCACGGATGGGGTGATCATAGTACATATAGTTACGCTACAGAGACTTATGTTGGGACAGCTGTATCTAATCTTGTTGATTCATCTCCAGCAACCCTAAACACGCTCAACGAGTTAGCCGCTGCTTTAGGTGATGACCCTAACTTTGCTACTACAGTCGCAACAAGTATAGGTACTAAACTCAATTCATCCGCTGTAAGTGCCTACGGGCTGGATTTGATTGACGATGCTAATGCTGCGGCTGCCAGAACTACATTAGAGCTGGGCACAGCAGCAACCACTGCGTCTAGTGATTATGCAACATCCAGCCAAGTTTTGACCAACGTGCCGACTAATGCTTTGTTCACGGATAACAATACCGAATATTCGGTAGGTGATGGTGGACTAACTCAAAAGAATTTTACTACGACTTTAAACACAAAGTTAACTGGTATAGAAGAACTCGCAGATGTTACCGACACTGTTAATGTTGTAGCGGCACTTACTGCGGGAACCAATGTAGCTATAGCTGCTAATGGAACCATTAGTTCTACTGATACTAATACTGTTTATTCAGTAGGCGATGGTGGACTAACTCAAAAGAATTTTACTACGACTTTAAACACAAAGTTAACTGGTATAGAAGAACTCGCAGATGTTACCGACACTGTTAATGTTGTAGCGGCACTTACTGCGGGAACCAATGTAGCTATAGCTGCTAATGGAACCATTAGTTCTACTGATTTTCTTGGCTCAGCTAATTCATTTACGGGTTTAAATACTTTTACAGGTGGACTAAAGTCTGAAGGTGCTGGAACTGATTCTGTAAGACTCGGCCTGGACGCAGGGTCGTCACTTCAGGAGCAGAGTGCAATAGCAGTTGGAAAAGAGGCTGGAAAAACAAGACAAGGCGTCTCATCTGTTGCTATCGGGGCATCCGCGGGCGAGGCCGACCAAGACGAAAAAGCAGTAGCAATAGGAGTACAGGCTGGAAAGTCAAGCCAAGGACTGCATTCTATTGCGATTGGCAATAGCGCTGGAAAAACAGGACAAGGCGACAATGGAATTATAATATCTGCAACTGGGTCTGAACTCAATGATGAGACCGATGGGCATATACACATTGCAAGTGATGTAGCCTCCTTAGATTATACAGTAGCAGCAGGCTGGTCTATGGATGCTCCCTTAGGTGGAGTGGTAATTAGTACTAGTGAAAATACTGCTGGAGAATTTATAAAACTCGGGGCTATGGATACTTACAATGGTTACATGCGCCACCCTATACGTGTGGTATCTGGAGGGGGTGCCAACAACACGGCTGGCGCCGTAGGACCTGTTGCAGAGTTATGGGGGGGCAATAATAACGCATCATATAAAAGATTAACAACTAGTCTCTATGGAGTTGATATTCAAGGTAAACTTATAGTTGACCCGACCGCGGTATCCTCGTTACTCTCCGTGAATGGTTATGTTTCATTTGATCAAACAAGCCTATTTGCTTGCGAAAAATTTCCAGCAGCTTCAGTTTCTATTGGAACTCCGGTGGGGTCAGGCTTCACGCAGTCTGTCTTTGATACTGTAGAAGGTGTTAGTTATATAATCACTGTGCTTGGTGATACTAACTGGTCTGCTTTGTACGATGCCTCGACCACGCCAGTGGTAGGTCTTGAGTTTACTGCAAACGCCACTGCTGCTACAAGTACAACCGGAAACGCCGGAACCGCCAGAAGAGAAAACGGCGCCATTGGCATACAAAGCTATACATCCAGTACCGGTGTGTCCTGTGGTTCTCTTGCAATAAGACAGGATTTAGCACCTGCGTTTGTAGTCGGCTCGGATGTAAGGCTAAAAGAAAATATAGTAACTGTAGACCCTGCCGAGTCTATGGCTCTAATTGAAGCTGTACGTGTTGTTGATTTCGATAAGTATGAGCATATTTGGAATCGTGAAACTACGGCTCCTATAGCTACAAATGTTCGTGGCGTTATAGCCCAAGAAATAAGAGACCCTTTTCCTGGTTCTGTAATACAAATGGCTCCTGACGATCCTACAGGTTTGTTGTCTGTGACTCATAGTAATCATCAGTGGGATTTATTAAATGCTGTAAAGTTTTTAAAAGCAGAGGTAGATGCACTAAAGGCAGAAACAGTTTTATTAAGAGCTGAAGTGACAGCTTTGTCGGGTGATTAAAAGATCAAACCAAAAACTTTTACAACAGCACGGGACTAGAGTTAAGGCATGGGTTGAAGATATTGTATCTAAAGACTCCATTGTGGATTTAAACCAACTAATTGCCTCTATAGATAACGGTCATCATGAACTCTATTTTTGCTATACAGAACAAGAGCGTTTAATTGGAATTGTTACTATAGTTCAAATTGGTGACGTAATGCATTTAGATGGTGCGGCTGGAGATGTTCTAGGAGAGTGGGGTATACTAGATAAATCTTTTGTAGAGTTGTGTAAGCAAAAAAATTGTACCAGTTATGAGTTTCGAGGTAGAAAAGGTTTTTTAAAAGTTTTTAAAAAGTTTGGTATGAAAGAAAAATATACTGTTATGTCCAGAACCATATAAAAAAAAAGAGCCCGCAAAGGCTCTTTTTAATACGTCAAAATACTACTATTCAGTAGTATCTGTAACTTTCTCCATTTCCTCAGCAAGAGCAGCAGTATAACCCCTGCCCATCATTGTGTACCTTTGAGTTTCTAAAGCCGATTTGTCTGTTAAAACTCTAATTTCTTCAATTTGCCTTATACAATGCTGCACAATTTCAGATAGCTCATCAAAAACGTACTCTTTGTCGTCAATAGTTACTGTATTTTTTTCTTTTTCTTCCATTATCTTTCCTTATAGTATTTCACAACCACCGCCAGTACAGGCAAGCTCTTGTGACCCAGTTGTATTATCCTCTTTCTCAAATTGAGCGAGGTCTTCCCAATTAACGTTAGAAGGCATAGCAGCTTTTAATGCTTCATACTTTTCTTCTGAAATATCTTCATAGGGGGCTTGCTGATATACGTGGTCGCTCCTAGGCAACAGGCTGATGCCACTACATATCTCAAAATTGTCCCAAATCCACTGACATACTTGTAAATACTCACTATCTGTATAGTATACAGTTATACTAGGCTTATGCTCGCACCAGTTATTTTGATATGTCTTCCATAATGCCAGTTGTTCCATAGCTCCCACTTCGCTTACCGTTATACTATCTTCAGGCGCTTTTACGGGAAAACTAAATACTACAGTACTATCGTTCATTACATCTTTTTCTACAGGGAATCCTGCTTGTTCCATATAGATTGCCAGTGGGTCTTTTCTATCCGAGCGCACTCTTCTAACATAATGCTTAGAAAAACGAGGATGGATACCGGAAGCACTATCAACAAGCTGACTAACAGTACCGCTTGGCTTAACGCATGTAATAGCCACAGACTGATGAACCCCAAGTTTCTCAGCCCACTCTTTATTTGTTGCAATCGAAACATCTCTCATCTCCTGTAACCATGAGGGTAACTCAGCAGAGTCTGTTCCTAACACAGCGTGGTCCATTATACCTGTTAAACTTACACCTAACAAAGCCTCTTCTTCCGTATTACGTTTCCAACGTACTCGTAAATATCTAAAATCAGTAAGACTAGACTGAAGTGTTCCAATAATTGTTGCAAGTCGTACCTTACGCTTTAAAGTATCTAATGTATCATCTGCTCGTACTACTACTTCTGATAGGTTACAAAACTCATTACTTCTAAGAATAATCTCAGAACATGGGTTTGTACCGAAGTCTTGTTCGGCATCTCTACGCCCATTTCTAGCTGCAATTTTTTGTGCCGCTACTCGACTAAAGATGCCACGCTCACCTGCTTTAGACTCATAAAGGTTCTTCATTTCAGTTAAGAATGCTTCAAAATCTGGCTTCTCAGTATAAGCTACTGAGTTGTTAGCTAAACGACGTTGTCCTTCATTTCTCCACCAGTCGCCAGACTTAGCTTTTGACATACGTTGATCTGATAAGTTAGAGAGACTAATAAGAGCAGAACGGCGTACACCACCTACTACTACAATATCTGCAATCTTGCAACATACATCATGACACTCAATACTGGTCAGCTTTCGGCCCCCTGCTTTAGTAAAAACTCCTACACAGAAGTTAAACAAGTCTATCAAAGGCTCTGGTCCGCTTGCGCGCCCACCGAATGTTTTAAGTCTAGCACCTGCAGGACGTACTCTGCCCATATCCCATTCAGGTATTTTTCCTGCATAAAGCATAGCAATCAGCTCACGAAAGGCACTAGCCCATCCTAGCTTACTATCGCTCACTACAATAGTAGAGCTTGTTTTATGAAAAGTCTCTGCTACTTCAGGTAGTTTAGCAATAAAATTACGTTCAACACTAAATCCTACCCCTGTACCACACATAAGAACATACATTAGCTCATCAAAAGCTCTAGGATGGTCAATGTGCAGATAGCTGCAGTTAAAGCCTGCTACGTTATCTCTTTTAAGTGCTTCGCCTGCTGTCATCATACAACGCATAGAAGGCATCACATCCATACTATGAATAGCTTTATATATTTCTAAGGCTTCTTCGTCGTTTAATTGTTCTCTTTCTTTCCAGAAATCTATATATCTTTGAATAGTCTCTTCCCAGGTCTCCCTACGGTTCTCTACATCTAGCCAACGAGCATATCGACTCTTGTGAATAAAACTTTGATACTGATCCATTATACCATTCTCCTCCCTATTTCGGATACGTTATCCTTTCCTATTGCGTCATCGCAATATGTTACTAAGTCCATCAACTCATAGTTTTTCAATAATACTTCCGCATTTAAATTTAATTCAGTTATATACTTATAATGTCCCTCTATAGGAATATTATCATATATAGTCATTGCATCTCCATACTGATCTATAAGCTGCTCGGCTCTCTTTGGGCCTATACCTGCAATACCGGGAACGTTATCCCCTTTATCACCAGTTAAGCACTTAAAAGAAATATACTCTTCTGGAGTTACATTGTAATGCTCACTCCAATTATCTATTGTTACTTCTTTACGAGTAACGTATGAGAAACGGCTTACGCCTTCTTGTATTAGCAAGTCCCAATCTCTATCACTAGAAACTAGCCAAATCTCATCTAATCCGTACTTGTCTTTTTCTTTAACAAGGTGGGCAGCAAGATCATCTGCCTCTACACCTTGGTATCTTAGTACAGTGTAACTTTCGCTTAACAGCTCTAGTGTTCCTTCGTACTCGTCGAAGAAGTCTATAAATGCCTGTTTTTCTTGCTCTGTTTGTGTAGCATACTTATCTTTTCGATTCTGTTTATACTCTGGTAATATCGCTTTCCTATAAGAGGAGGAGCCCCAATCTGCTGTAATAATAATATTACCACAATTGTAAGACTGCGCTAGGGATTTTACGGTTTGTACATACTCATCTCTAAAATCTGTTCTATTTTGGTGTTTCCACCGAAAGGCTAAGTTCAAGGCATCAATTACAATTGTCTTACCTTTGGAGCCTTTTGTTCTCTCTTTAAAATTAAAAGCCACTTATAAACTCCACTTCTTCTAGTTCTAACCAAACGTCTGCTAGTAGTATGTAACAATTTAAGAATGCTATATGTAAATACTGAATAGTATTAAGCGGCTTAAGTTCAGTTACTACAAAGACCTTTGATCTGTCATATTTAAAAAACAGCAGGGGCTTTTGATCTCCCCCCGCTGCTTGAAACACTACCTTTCTCCACCACCTTATTAGATTATTTGTTTTCTGTGCTGTAAATACTTTATCTGTCAGTGGTGAATCTTTATAGTTTTTTACTTCGATACAATAAAAGTTCCTGTTGTTAGGGACATATAAGTCCCCTTTCAGGTATTCAAGAGCTCCAGAGGCTGGTACTCTTTCAAACTTCAATCCCGTCGCTTCCCTCAGCATGTCCCTCACTAGGTACTCGCCCCTCGCTCCCTTCGCTCTTGAGTCTACCATCTTCTTCCTCTTCTTCCTTCTTCTTAGCTTCCGCTTCCGCTTCTGCTTCTTGTCTTGATTTGCTCCACCATATTCTTCGTCTATTTGCTAACATACTACTCCAGTATACTAATGTTTCCATTCTTAACGACTTCTATCTTCTCAAGTAGTGGATGAGACCAGCCATGCGATACTATGTAAGTGTTCAAATCTTCTTTCAATAGAACCTCTACTAGCTTCTCCCTTCCTTGATCGTCTAGAACGTTGGTTACTTCATCCAAAAACAATATATTGATTTTGGACTTTGAAATACTACTCATTAGCTTACGAATAGCTATAAGAGTAGCGGTGTTAACACGGGCTAATTCACCCGAAGATAAAGCTAAAATGTCTACAATATTACCATTATCGGTAATCTCAACGTTCAGTTTATCATTAGATACTACAAACTCAAGAGTGAAGCGACCATCTGAAAGCTCTGCTAAGTATTCATTTGCCATTTCTTCTAGTTCGCCTACAAGATTTTCTATCTTATAAGCCAACAATCCATTAGTACTAAAAGACTTCTTTAATACTTCAAGGTTTGATTCCAGACTTTGGTTCGTTATTAGTTTGTTTTTGTACTCCTCCTGTTGCTCGACAAACTCGCCTGTCTGCTCTTGTATTACCTGGATTCGTGTATTTCGACGAGTCCTTTCTTGATTTTCTTTCGATATTTTTGCAATTTCTAACTTTGCTGACTCTAGTTTTTCCTGCAAGTCAACAATTCCACTATCAAGAGCCTCGCGATCAACTTGAGCTACTTGTAGACTATTATCTACAGAGCGGTACAAGCTTTCCCAGTCCTGCCTTGCTTTTTCATTTATAGAAAATTGTGTATTATTTTCTTTAATCTGTTCTATCAAAGGCTTTAACCTATTAGTGTTAGTTACCGCCTCCGCGTGCTCTGCAGTGGAATCTGCCACCATTTTTAACTCTGCGGAAATATCAATAGATTGCTTACAAGTAGGGCACTCTTCTTTAATTGATTCTAATTGTTTCAAAGTACGCGTTGCACCCGTAGCGACTGCTTGCCACGAGCCTAACTCTTCTTGCAACGTATCGTATGACTGTATACTATTAATAGGACAAGCCTGAATAGCACTAATATCTATACTTTGCAACAACGACTTATATTGGTTATTTGTTGTAATTTTTTTATTGATTTCCGAGATATTTTGAAGTTCTATCATTAGAGAACGCAATGCCTTCTCATCTTCTGATGTGTTAATATCTGAATCCAACAGAGGTAGTATGTTGGCCTCGGTCAATTTATTTGTTTCTAACCATCTTTCAACTGTCTCTAACTTCCCTGTTATCGTAGATGATACTAAAGCCACCTCTTTTGTTGCGTTTTTAAAGACTTCGAATAACTCAACGTATTTCTCTAAGTGTAACAAGTCTATCAAAAACTTCTTCCTATTAGCATCGGTCGCAGTAAGAAACTGTAAACTTGCATTAGTATTCTGATAAACTAGCTGAGAGAATGTTTTAAAGTCAACTCCAAGAACTTCCTGCAATGTTTTATAAGTATTCGTAGCCGTATGGCTAGAGATATCAGTACTGTTCTTTTCTAGTTTTACTTTAATATTTGTTTTACGGTTGATAGTAATTTCGTAAGTGTCTCCGTCTTTTACGAATGATAAATAAATATTATAACCATCCTTAATATAACGGTTTGGAATATCTGCTTTCTTTATGCCTTTAGAGTTCTTGTTGTACAATGCTTCTTCAATAATTAACGGTATGGAGGACTTCCCCATACCGTTAGTGCCAAGTATTTGTGTAACCGTATTGTCGTTTAATTGTAACTCATTACCAGAACCATAGCTAAAGCAGTTATCCCATCTCAACGTTTGTAATGTAATCATTAAAAACTCCTAGTATATCTGGTACTTTATCAAGGTCTATTTCTAGTATGTAAGTTAAGTACTCTACTAGCTCTTCTTGTACTGTCATTTCTTTATCTATAATTAACGCAGCCTCCGACTTTCGTTTTACTACTTTCTTATCCAGTAGTTCGGAGTTCTTTACTGAGGCAAGGTCTTGTATGTTACCTTCTACTTCATAAATAGTGTGATCAAAGGTAGTAGCTATCATATCTTTTTCACTACTAACTGTTTTACGGATAAGCTGTGGTAGATTAAACTCTTCCCATAGCCAAGTCCAGTTTGCTTCATTTATAAATAGATAGCCTGTCTTTACTTTGTTTCTGTGAAAGGAAGTAGTCATAGGGCTACCTGGGTATACAATATTACCTTGCGTATTGCTGTGGGCATGTAGATCACCTGCGAACACAACAGGAAAGTCATCAAAGATAGACAAATCTACTTCTGGTTTAACGTGCGGAGGAATCTCTCCCCGAACGTGTGTGAATAAAGGCATACTGTTATCAAAATGATCTACTGCACCTTTTTTATGTAGGTCTGCATAAGGTAGTATACCAAACCCTAAATCATAGTCTATGTATGATATATCTACTATGTGTATAAAAGGGTTTATATCTCTAGATACCTGCTTTAACTGAGAAAAGAATGTCTTATTCTTTTTAGTAGCTTCATGGTTTCCGTCATAGATAATAGTTGGAATCCCTACTCTCCGAATAAACGAAAAATAGAGTTCCAACTCTTCCATATTAGGAAGACGATCAAAAAGATCGCCTCCTATTATGTGCATACTACATTGCTTTTCTAGATCATAAACTTGGTCAAAGAACATTTGATAACGGTTTATAGCCCATTTTACTGGAACATTTTTCTGTCCCAGCTTAATATGCCAGTCTGCCGTGTACAATATCACTTTACAGCAAACTCTTGTTCCAGAGCTTCGTCATCTGTTTCTGCACCGTGATTGCGAGTGCGATCAAGCAGCTCTTTCTGGGCATCAGGTGTGGGGCGGGTCATAACGTCGTCCATAGACTTCAACTCGCTAATAGCGGTAAGTTCGTCTGCAGTAAGAGCACGTGGCTTACACTTAAGTGCTTGCAGTTGGTACTCTACGTTATAAGGAAGGGGGCCAGTTTTTACTCGCTTGAAACAAATGTCCCAGCCAGTAGTATGGTCAGTTGGGTCGCCTAAATCTTCTGCAGCGGTAATAATTTGCTCCCACAGCTTCTTCTTTAGGTTTACTACTTTTACTTCTCCGTTGTCGATACATTGCGTAGCATAGCTCCAACCACATTTAAGGTCAGGGTAATACTCTCGAACCCAGTCTTTTTCCAGGTTATTAAAACGCTCAGCATCTCGATCAAACGATAGGCATTCCATAGGAATATTTTTGTCGTTCTCACCTTTAATCCAATATACATAGCGAGCAAGAATGTCGCCTACGATACGCATTTTATTGTCGCCATCGGTGTACTGGTAAGCTGAGAGGGATGATTTTTGGGCAGAACCCTTTTGTTTGTTAAATGAAATAGCCATTAGTGCATAGTCTCCAGTGTAACTTCTTCGTATATTAAAGTAATTTCATCCTCTAATACAATCAGTAGTCTGTTATCTTTTATAGTTTCTAAATCCACAGGACAATGTAGTGGGTCTAGCGTGGTTTTGCCGGTTGCCATATATTCACTATAACTTCTAAGCGAAGCCATAGCATAATAAACACATAGTTCCCGAGGTGTGTACTTATAAGCATTGAAAAGCAGAAATTCAGGATGTAGTAAAAAACTAGTACCTGTAAAATTCTTTTGGGCATATTTATATATGTAATCGTATTTATTGCGTGGAATCTTCTCTTTTATGAGCATTTCCATTATCATATTACATAGCGAAATATTGCCGTCCGCTGAATCAAAAACCTTCTTCCAATCAAATAAGATCATTATTATACTTTAAATTTACCATATTGTCAAGAATTATTTTTTTAAAGGTATTTCATTTCCCAGCCCTGCTTCATATAGAACCCAACACGATTTGTGGCTTGTTTTCGAGCCGTATTTCCTTTCAGGTGTATATCAACTATAACAGGGCTTGTCTTACCTTCCTTTTTACGAATCACTCGACCTATTAGCTGTGTCAATAGTGGTTCATTATTTACTGGTGTTGCTAGTATCAAACAGCTTAATGTATCTACTGAGATACCTTCTGAGAAAATTGCTTGAGTTCCATACAATACATTCTTGTCGCCTGTAAGTATTTCTTCTACTAGCGTTTCTCTATCTTCGTGCGCTACATCACCTGTAACACATATTGCTTTGTCTCCGGTCAGCTCCGCACAGGCTTTAAGAAAGCTAACCCTGTCACTTACTACTAGAACCTTATGCCCTTTTGCAGCGTAGGCTGCAGCAAGCATAGATATAGTATGTCTATACTCTTCATCATTAGCTAATTTTGTTACTCTATTTGCCCAAGGTGTTTTATTGCCATCCATAAATCTAATATCAGATTGTACTAGATGAATGGTAGGGGTCATATAGTTTTCCTTCGGGGGCTTAAATAGCTTGCTTCCAAAATAGTCTCTGAATACGACGTGCTTTCCATCCTTTCTCTCTATGGTTCCAGATAAACCTATCTTATATCTACAGTAGTTTGTATCTAGTATCTTAGAAAAGGTCGGACTACTAACGTGGTGCATCTCATCCAGTATGACAGTGCCAAACTCTTTACGAATCTTGTCTACGTTTCGGTATAAAGTCTGCGTATTCCCTATCACGATGGGAGCATCAAGTTCAAATCTTCCACTGCCTATAATACCCGCGTCAATATCAAATACTTTTTTTACTTCTTTAGCCCACTGATTACGCAGAGGGACAGTGTGGGTAACCACAAGTGTTTTTTGACCTAACTTGCCTGCTATTGCGAGACCTGTAAAAGTCTTTCCCCAACTGACCCAAGCGTTAATTATGGAGTTATCTTCGAGTTCATCATAAACCTTCTGTTGGCTTTCTCGTAGCTCAAACTTGAAGTCTGGAAAGTCGATAGGCTTTGTAACACGCTTATCGACTATTTCATAATGCTCTGGTATCAAATCCATCCTTCCAATAGGTAATGTAACCAAGCCGTTACGAATAATTCCCATATTCTTAATTACTTGAGGTGGATCAAGTGGATTGTACGAAGGTATTGTATAAGTAAGTTCCTTATCAATACTCTCCTGTAATTCAGGAGTGCAATCCATGTAAATCCTATGACTTATAACTGCCTTCACAGATCAAGTTCATTTTTTGCAATAATATAAGATTTAACAAACTCAGAGCGTACAATATCCTCAACCTGAAACTCTATCAGATCAAACAGTCCCATACGCTCTAAAACTCGTATAAAATTTTGCAGTCCATTGTCCTTTAAATCTGCTTGTCGAAAGTCTCCACAGAATATAACTCTACAGTTTTCACCCATTCGGGTAATAATAGAATCTAATTCGTGAAACGACATATTTTGACACTCATCAATGAGTATAACAGCATTACGGAGTGTGATACCTCTAATAAAAGATGTTGTCATAAAATGAACTAGACCTTTCTGTTTTAAGATATCGTAAGCATCTCCTCTGCCAAATAAATCTATAGCAACATCTTTATAAGGCTCTTCGTATACTGCGGCTTTCTCTTTCTCAGTACCTGGCAAAAAGCCCATATCACGAGTAGGAACAGCACTTCTTATAATAACAAACTGATTTGCTGTTTGTTTTACCATATCATCGTATGCTAGGTATGATGATATAAAGGTTTTTCCTGTACCCGCTAATCCGTGCAACACTAAATGTTGTGAAGATTCAAAGGCTTTTAATTGGTTACGTGTCAAAGGTTCTATCTCTCGTAGTTCTAAGCTAGCACCTGCTAAGGTTTTCTTTCTTTTAGCCATAATTATACTTTCTTTCTCGCATCCTTGAGTTTCGTTTCCGAGTACTCATATATCATCCACGGAAATCCGTTAAGATGTAAAACCCCTGCCCACTCATATCCAGTAGTGGGAGGGCGTGGTACAGTGAAAGGTGCATTATACCCTTTCACCCGTATAAGTGCAGCTGTGTCTTTAAGTTGCACTTCTTTAATTTTTAGATACTTTAGTTTGGCAAACTTAGTTTTTTCATAGATAAAAGGCATTCCCTTGTTATCTATGAAATATTTTGTGCTTTGCTTCAGTAGTCCGTTGTGCGACATAATCATATGTTTTAGTATATAAAGGTTTTTATGAGGGGTTTGCATTCTACGAGCACCTAATGTACCCCCTATTTGGTTTTTATCATCTACTACTTCGCCATCCACCCATAATATACCGTCTGCTTTATCCCAATTACCAGAATGTAACAAGAATACTGGGAATTTAATCTTATTTGTATTTCTGTACGTTATAATCATTAGTCGCCGTATGCTTTTTCAAACTTACCTCCTGAATAATCCTCATGAATAATCTCGAAGTCACAACCTACTGGTACGCCAGGAATTGAAAGTCCTCTATCCAATTGCACAAATTTTGTTAGCTGTTGCATATACTCGTCAATCTCATCATCCGGCACTTCAGCCAGAATGGAGTCATGAACAAGAGCAAAGATTCTAGCTTTCTTACTGTTAGCTTTTATCCAACTGCCCATGTCTATAGCACCTAATAGGTTAATATCAGAAGCAGCAGACTGCACCAGAAAATTAAGACCAGACCTAATGCTATGACTCTGGATGCCTTTGTCTGTCGAAGCGACATTTGGTAATCTCCTTTTTCTACCGAAGTAGCTGTAAATGAATCCATTCTGTTGGATAAATTTTTGATTATTCTCAATCCATTGTTTAAGCATGAAGAACTCTTCAAAGTAATCATCAATAACCTCTTGAGCTTCATTCCTGCTAAAAGGTTTTCCACTATCCTTTGTTACTTGTTCGCTAATCTTATTAGCACCAGCTCCGTACATAATACCAAAAGTTACAGCTTTAGCTGCCTGTCTTTGCATCTTATATAAATTTGCTACTTCATCTGCCTCGCAAGGTAGTTTAAATACTTTCTTTGCAATCTGCGAGTGGAAGTTTCCACCTGCTCGAAACACTTCAATCAATGCTTTATCTTTTGCTAAGATAGCTGCAACATACACTTCTGCTGTTGTTAAATCCATTGCGACTATTTTATGCCCTGGGGCAGCTTTAATACAACCTTTTACAATAGGGTTATCCCTAGGTAGTTGCTGCATATTAAGTTTACCGCTAGAACTAAGCCTACCACTAGTAGTACTATGGAGGTTGAAACCCGTACGTAATCTACTATCTCTATCCAACTGCGGTATGATTTTGTCCAGATAAGTATTTTTAATCTTAGATTTTTGTCGAATTGCAAGTATGAGCTCGGGCACTTCAGATTGCGATGAGAGCTCTTGAAGTACTTCTGCATCTGTTGAATTCGCTCCTGTACCAGTCTTCTTTCCAGTAGGATTGAGACCCAGGAAATCGAAAAGTAAAGAGCGTAGCTGCATAGTACTATTAGGATTAAAATCTTTTCCATTCTTTTTCTCGAATTTACTAATAGCAGGATTCTTATACAGCTCTATAATAGCCAAGTCAATCTCATCTTGCATTAGTGCTTGGGACTTTATTAGTCTGCCCATATCAAACGGAACACCATTATCCTGAATATCTGTTAGGAACCTGCATCCGGGTATAAGTATGTTATCATATACTTTAGCTAAGCGTTTGTTTTGTTTAATTTTTACAAATTTCTCGTAAAGGAGAAAAGTTACTACAGCATCCAGCGCGGCATAGTCTTTCATCAAATCAAAAGGAATTACATCCCAAGTGAATTCGTTTTTAAGTACACCATGCTCTTTGCGATACTTCTGCATCCAATCATACATACCCTTTTCGTAATCACCATAGCTTGTGTACTTCATAGCTAGCTGTTTCAGGCCGTGAGTGCCTGGGTTCTCATCAATCAAGTAGTGTAAAAGCATTGTGTCCTCAAAGCGAGGAAACTTAAAGTTGAAATGGTACTCAAAGAAAGCCAAATCAAACTTTGCATTGTGAAAGATAACTACTTTTTCGTTAAACAACTGTTGAAGTAATTCTTCTGTGGTCTCATCAAAGCATTCCGTATCTATGTAAACCCCATAATCTCTCTCATAGCTAATAGAACACCCTAGCATATGCCCATCACGAGGATACAACCCAGTAGTTTCTGAGTCAAGGGAAATGTATGGAGTATCTGATGCAATAGCTTTGCGAATCCAATCGTTGGCTACTTCTGTATCTTGTATCCCTATAGCCTGCTCGGGACGCACTGTTACATCTTCTTTATTATCTGTGATATATTCTACGATAGATTTCATACTAGCATCCCAAGTACTCTGCGCTTCTGGCTTGAAAGCCAGCATAGCAGGGTTAATAATTGGGAGGAACTTCTCTTCTACTCGTTTACCAGAATACTCTGTAATAGAGTTAATGGGGGTGAAATATTTTAACGCATCACTACCTACTAGGATAACCCAGTCGTAGTTGTCTATATTTATTTCTATGTCACAATCTCGTTTTAGTACTTTCTTGAGATGAGGGTCTGAGCACAGTTGGTACTGGTCAAACTCAAACGCTCCATCGAAAGCATCTTTAAAATTGGTCTTACTTGGTTTCGTTTCTACTAATGCAACTTTAGGCATATAATTTTCTCTTTAGTTTTAATACTGTTGATTCTGTTAGCCCACCTGGGTCTTTATCCTTAAAGCATATGTTTCTAGAGGTCATTCCTACTCTTTCGCACATCTCTTTTACTATTACGGCAGCATCTTGTCCTGCCGTGTCTCCATCGAAGAAGATATCTACTGACTCAACTCCTTGAATGGATAACATTCTTAGTTTATCTTCATTTATGTTCTTTGTACCAAAGCAACACACGGCATTATCTAGTCCTTTATCATGAAGGTTTATCATATCAAATATACCTTCTACTAGTATTACAGACCCTTGTTTGGGCTCTGCTACAGGGTACAAAGGCATCTTCGCACCCGCAGGCGAGATCATATACTTAGGTGTTCCACCTGTAGTATGACGGCCATTAAAGGCTGCTATTCTGCCTGATATGTTTCGTACAGGAAAAACAACTCTCCCAATATAATCTGGGTCGTGGTGTTGAAATGCTTCGAACTTTTTATACGTTTCTGGTTTAATATTTCGCCAGTCTCCCGTATAAGGCACACTACCTTGGGGAAACGCCAAACCAATACTTTCTGACCGCTTTTCTTTAATTATTTTTTTAAAAAGCTCCCTTCGTACTTGTAAATAGTTTGGCGTTTCCCCAAAGTGGGTGAATATACTCCCCTTGTGTCCACAAGAGAAGCACTGAAAAATACCAGTAATGCGATCTATACGCATACTAGGATTACGATCAGCGTGTTCTGGGTTCAGGCAGCTTACAAGACAATCCCCTCCTTTCGGTATGAAGTATACTTGTCTAGAATTTAATAGTTCCTCTACTGTCACTTGCCTATTCCTTATCGTAATTATTGTGATATTATACGGTATTTAACCTAAGAAATCAAGAACTATTTTAAATATCGTTTATATCTTCGCCCGTTTTATGTGAGGAATCTTCTTTTTCTTTAGGAGTTAACGCAGACTCAGGGCCAATTTTTAAACTATCCCAGTCTACTACTGATGTGAAGGACTTCATAGAAGCTGAACGCATCTTGACACAGGTAAATGTCATACAAGCATCTTCGTGGTCCCAGGTCTCCAAGGTATAGGCTGCATCTGCAGCGTCAAGAATACCTTTAGCGAACCTAGCCTCTCCTGTAGCGTCGGTTTGATATGGAGAAATTACGGTACAATCATACTCTTGAGCCATTGATTTCAATGCTTTACTTACTTCGATCTGTTCTGTCCAGTCGTATTGTTTGCCTGGAACAGAAGACCGCTTGACTTGGTTAATATAATCCACTATGATAACTCCAATATTCAGAGACTTGACTTTTTTGTCAAGCTCGGCACGAATTTTAGAGAGTGTGAGAGAAGGATCATACACTACATCCAACTGATTAGTCGGGAGGAGCTCTCCAGTCTTCAGCTTGGCATGAAACTTATCAAAATCACGGTGGTCTTTATATTCAGTCAAGCGATCTTGTCCAACAACAAAACGATTTGCCCACCACGTAGCAACACTTTCCCACTCAGTTACACTAAGATTCTTAGTGCGAAGTCGTGAAAAAGGAATTTCTGTAGCAATAGAACAACACCGTTGTAGTATAGAGCGACTATCCATCTCAATAGTGAAATAGATAGCCGACTTACCCAAAGCGTGTACGTTATTTGCGATATTAGCGCATATAACAGACTTACCTGACCCTCGTTTACCACCAATCATTACCAAGTCTCTTGGAGAGAATTGGATTTCCTGGTCGTACTCTTCATTAAGACCGAGAGGCACGTATTTAGCTAAATCTTCTTCTGGTTCAAACAGGTCAATACGTTGCATACTTTCCTGTGGGTCTTCGAGGTCAACCTTATCTTCAATGTCCATGACAATTTGATGTAGGTGTTGTACTGACTCTTGTGCATCCTCAAATGCTACAGAGTTTTCTACATAATCCTCTAGTGAATCCAGAATTTCTTTTTGAGTATATTCGTTTTTAAGATACTGTAAAAGCATATCGGGGTCTGCATCGACCTCGACAGCTTCAATTGCGTAAAGTTTTTCACGGGTAGCAGAATCACGAATTTCATACTGCAAATCTTCTATAGAGGGCATCTTATGGAACGTTTCGCAATGTTTATCAATAATCTTATAAAGACTGTGATATTCTGCTGGCAAATAATGCTTGTGAGTAACACTCCAGGTCTGAAAGTCCTGCAAGGTTAGCACCTGCTTTATTAGAGCACTAGCGATGTTCAATGAGATTCTCCCGAAATCATATAAAAGTTGAGCAGACCCCGAAGAGCCTGCTCAGGTTGTGACTACTTGAGTAGTCGTGAAAGATTAAGCAGAAGCTTTTTCTTTCTTAGACGCGCCATCATAGTCAGCGGCTGAAAGGCCACGACGAGTCAGCATAGTCTTGACACCGCGAGCTGTTTTGCCAATCGCTTCAGCAATTGTTTCTACAGTCAGGCTACCGATATCAGAGATAGCAGCCAAAGGATCTACTTTAGAAGAACCTTTAGTGGTTTCTTGACGAGGGATAGCATCAATGTCACCTGAACGAAGAAGGCTGAGAGCCTTGCCGCGTACAGAGTTTACGGAACGGTCTAGCTCAGCTGCGATAGCTTCAACGAAAGCACCATTTTGTACCATAGTTACAAAAACTTCTTCTTCAGCAGGAGAGTACGTGCGTACAGCTTCTACTTTAGGAGCAGGTTTAACGTGGCTAGTAAGTTCCATAGAGAGGATCTTGCCTTGAATTGACTTAGGAGAGAAAGCACCATCTTCGAAAAGACCTGCAATTTCAGCGTAAGTGTATTCACCGCTATTGTCTTGGACAAAAGCGTCAAGAGTAGCTTCTTGTGCGTCTGAGAAAGCTCGAACAGCACTAGCAGAAGCCAGTTCAACGTCATGACCCATCTTTCGCAGTTTGCTTGAGATAGAACGAGTTGAGGTTTCAAGGTCAACAGCAGCTTCTGCTACAGTTGCTTGAGAAACGGGGCTTTCGCCACCGACAAATTCGGTTAACTGAGCAGTACGCTCGTCAGTCCATTTAGGTAAAGCCATTTTTATTCTCCAATAAAATTAAAAAGGTTAGTTATGATTTGAATGCCAGAAGCCCTGGCTTTCTTAGTTTTAGCGGACTCTATTCCGCTTTCGTTTACTAAGATGGTTACATCTTTTGTGAGGGTACTTTTGACAACATAACCAAGCTCTTCTAATACTTTGTGAGCCTCGGCTTTATTTGAATAAGAGGTAAGTTTACCACTAATACAAACAACTCCTTGAGGTGTATTTGTTGCCTGAGACTTCTCAAACTTAAAACTAAACGGAAGTAAACTTACCTGATATAACTCGCGTTCGAGCCAATCACAAAGACTTTTAGTAGACTTCTCACCTAAACCTGCCTTGCGGCACAATTCGTAGTCTATTTCTTCTATATCAATGCAGACCTTGGAAAGTTTTTCCGAAGCAGTCTTACCGATAAGAGGTATGCTAAAAGCGGGGAGTAATACGTTTAGTGGAGCTTTCTTTGATCTTTCTAGCTCATCTACTAACTTCGCGGCAATACGAGAAGAGCTAATCGCATCGTCTATATCCTGTAAAGACAAAGAGTAAAGCTCCTCAAGTGAGACAATACCGAGTTTTACAAGTGTAGCTGGGCCTAAGCCTTTAATCTTCAGCGTTTTGGCGAAGTGTTCGATAAGTTTAATAAGTTTAGAACCACAAGTTGGGTTCCTACAAAACAAAAGATAGTTTACCTCCTCTAACACCGAGCTGCACGAAGGGCAGTTTGTTGGAGCTTCGATTACGGTCATTGCTATTCCTCTGAATTTGAATAAGTATTATACGGCTTTTTAAGGTTTTTGTCAAGAAGTATTTTTCACAAGGTACCAATCAATCTAAACGTCTTACAACGCGAGGTATGATTTCCCCTGAACGTATAATCTCTACTTGACAACCTATCTCAAGATTAAGGTCGCGTATATACTGAATATTGTGCAGCGTGGCTCTGGAAACAGTGGCATCGCCTATAAGGACGGGTTCCAGTATTGCTACTGGACTTACTACCCCACTCTTTCCTAGCTGCCACACTACATCAACAAGCGTTGTCTCAACACCCTGTGCTCGGCTTTTAAGAGCGAAAGCACCCCTTGGGTGTTTGCTGGTGTGTCCTAGTCTATCGTGAGCTTTATTATTATCAAGACGATAAACAGTACCATCTGTAGGGTATTCACTAGAATCGAACCGAGTAACTACATTCAAACCTTCTTCGCTAAGACTTTCCAGTGTTTGCTGATAAGTCTCATGACTCATAGGAATTTGATCGTATGCTACAAATACAAGTGAACGAGTCTTAAACTCGGTTAAACCTTCTAAGCTATTCTTCAAGCCAAGAGAACCCGAAGCATAATTGCGTGAGTTAGGTACACTGCTTGGGGCGACAACTTCTCCAGTAATTTGAACAAGACCAATAGCTTTAATACTATTAGGTACTAATTCTTTTATCTTGGCAGTAATGTCTCTACCTTGTATACCATCTCCACGAGTTAAAGCTAACTCAAGGTTTCCGTCTACATACAGAATAGATATAGCAGCCCCGTCTAGCTTAGGAGAAACCACACAATTATTTATATCAATAGGAGCTTTAGCTATATCAAAACACTTTTGCAATGAATACATTTGATACGCGTGAGTCACTGCATCAGTAACCTCGTATCCAACAGTATTATAGTTGTGTTTGTGTGCTAAAAGATCGAACTCCTCGTCCGAAAGGAGAGGAGTACCTTCGTAGTATAATTTACTCGCTCTGTCTAAAAAATCGCGCATAATAGTTTCTCTAAGTTAGAAAGGATATTATACGGCATTTTAAGGAAGCTGTCAAGAACTATTTATACAAATCCCTAATTAAATCCGAGAAGTGTTCTTCTATAATTTCTTTCGACTCCGCTAGCGATAGTATCTCTATTAAGCCTGAGAATAGTTCCCTGGAGTTGCTAAAATCTAAAGGCATGGCTATGCCCTCAGGAGTGGGTTTCCACTCTTCTTCGAAGTCCATGTAATATTTACGCAAATGCATATACTCAACACCTCGAAAAGTGTTGATAGTAAGTCTTACTTGTACTTCTTTTACTTCGTCATAATGAATAACCCTAGAATAAGCCTCTGGAGCTTGATATAAGTCCATTATTACCTGCCCCCGTTTTTAAGAATAGAGGACAACGGAAGTACACTAAAAATATTATCAGGACGCAGTAATCGGTAAGAGTCAGTATCCCAACAAAAGAAAAGAAGTGTATCTTCAGTTTCCTTAGCACGATTCTTCTTTTTCTGTATGTAAGGGGTTGTGAAGTCTAAAGTACAGACATTATATTTTAGTTTTTTGGATTGCTCACTACGATAAGTAATGATTGCATCGCCATACTCGTGCACTAAATGTGCAAGTTCTTGCTTTTTCACTATGATTTCCTTCTGTAGTAGTTAGCAATTTTTATTGCTAGGTCACATACTTAAAGGTGATTATAGTAGATGCAAAAAAGCCTCGTTAGGTAAACCTAACAAGGCAGGTTTTTTACTTAGTCTTCGTTAGATAGAAGAGTTGTAAAATACTGTGCAGCTTTTCCGGTCAACTTAGAGATAATCTCTTCGTCGGCTACTTTGCCAGCATCAGCTATGGCTGCTGTGAGTGCTTCTTGGGCAGCTACTTTGGACACGCGTGCGGTTCCTGTAGATGTGCTCGTAGACGCTTTTGCAGCAGGGGTTTTCTTAACATAAACTTCTGCTTTTGTTAAGATCATACGAACACCATTAGGTGATTCGTTAAGTTCATCAGCTATAGTTTTAACAATTTCCATGCTGGTTTCTGGAGTAGGCTCCATTTCTTCATACATTGATACTGCTTGTGCTTTTTTCTCGTCATCCCAGGGCATTCGTCTTTTCCTTC
>Ga0209502_10000226_pt1 | contig 63402 bp, 56 predicted proteins | sample ArcticOcean_MG_C_10_FD_187442 | JGI IMG/M metagenome (GOLD analysis project Ga0209502, IMG submission 187442) | Marine microbial communities from western Arctic Ocean - ArcticOcean_MG_CB11_90 (SPAdes) (version 2) | ecosystem: Environmental > Aquatic > Marine > Oceanic | place: Arctic Ocean... | reverse complement strand
TTACTGATGGCGTTAAGGTTCACCCTCACGGCACTTTGCATGATATGGTTTTTCCGTCCAGACCCAAAATTATTCAATAAGTTATTTTGGATAGCATTCGTCAGTGCCGCCATTCAGTACAGCCTTACGTTTACCGGTGTCAGTGGCATAGATGCCTCAACCGCAGCCTTATTAATTCAGTTGGAAGTACCTTTTGCTATATTACTGGCCGCGGTAGTCTTGGGTGATAAACTCACCATACGTCAAGGTGTGGGAGTTAGCTTAGCCTTTTGTGGGGCAATTTTAATTGTGGGTGAGCCCAAACTGGCTAACAATATGCGTTATGTATTGATGGTGATTGGTGGCGGCTTTGCTTGGTCATTGGGCCAAATTATGATCAAGATGATGGGGGTTTCTGGGGGTTTTAGCCTCATCAGCAGCGTCGCTGTTTTTGCCGCACCACAGCTTTTTATTGCCTCATATTTGCTAGAAGATAACCAAATAGATCAAATCATAACAGCCTCACCCGCAGCTTGGGCTGCCGTTGTCTATTTGGGTTTGGTGATGACGACTTTAGGTTATGCCATGTGGTACCGACTATTAGGCTTGTACGATGTCAACATGGTCATGCCATTCTTGCTGCTTTTGCCAGTGGCTTCAGTCGTCGGTGGCTATCTATTTTTAGACGAGATTTTAACTACCAAAATAGCCATAGGTGGCCTCCTAGCTTTAGCAGGCGTCGCCATAATTACGCTGCGTATTAAACAATCTACGCCCATAGAAGACGCTAATTCTTAGTTAACGTTGACTGGACCAGATAAAATTCTACTCATTATCTTGCTGCTTCAATGGTTTCAATGGCTTCAACACTTAGGCGTATTTCAGTCACCAAGGCTTTCAGCAAGATTTGTCGCATCAATTGAATCAGCTGCCTGTGTTTGCTCATGCTCACTTAAACGACGCACTCCAAAACTAACTGATGGTGGGATACCCATGCCCAACTCAATATCACTCACCCGATAGTTAGAGCCTTTTTGTTGCAGCAAAGCATTGACCTTTTCTTGCTTGTCAACGGCTTTAATAATTGTATTAGCGATCACCTCATCACTACTAAAAGTGGTGACTGATTCACTCACCTTATCACCCAGTTTTTTGGCTTGGTCTAATATACCCATACCTTGCTCCGTCAATTATAGATAAAACATTATAGTTCAGAACATGATCAACCAACACTATCAACATACTCTTGCAATTTTTCTTCTGCCTCACTGCCAAATAATATCTCACAGGCCTCTTTAAGGCCCTTGCCGTTCAATAAGTCTGCTTGGCGCACCACTAAGGAGATTTTTGATCGCCGACGTAAGAAATCTTCCAGCTTGGTAATCATTTCATACTTTGCCGCATATTCAATTTCACAGCGAGTGTATTCTGCACACTCTATTAACAGTTCTGCTTGGCTCTCATCAAGTTTTATAGCGGCAAGAAGTTCCATAGCATTAGCACCATAACGTCGCCAAAATCGCTCTGATAAGGGCTCAGCTGAATTTTCCCATGTCAGGGTATCCAGCTTAATGGCGCTAGCTCGCTCAAAAAACTGTTGTTTGGTTCGGTTAGTGGATTCTCCATACCAAGCCATGCCAGAGGGTTGAAGGGTCATGCCGAATCTTTCGACAATCTCAGCCACTTCATTACCTACATTGATGCAATCAGTTAACTTACCACCAAAAATACTGACGTATTTTTGGGCCTTGTTAACATCTATTGCGTGTTTCCGTGAAAGCTTAACCCAGTCCGCTGTCCCACCACTACCCCCTTCAATGGCCAGGGGACGCACGCCACAGCGCTCAGCAATAATATCAGCTTTAGTTAAGGGCTTAGGCAAGTTAAGCAATTGGTTCACGTTATCTAAAATGAAATCACGATCGCCATCAGTCACTTCGCTCAGTGGCGAATCAACCTGCGTATCAGTGGTGCCAATACAGGTTTTTTGACCCATGGGAATGACGAAGAACAAACGTCCATCACTCGCAAAAAAAGCCAACACTTTTTGGCTGGCACTAATTTGATCAACAATTAAGTGCACGCCTTTAGAAAACACATGATGATGATCCGTTGATTGCTCCGTGGTTTCATTATATTGATCAACAAAGGGCCCTGCCGCATTAATTAAGACTTTTGCTTGTATAGGGAAGGTTTCGCCACTCATTTCATCTTGTGCAGTAATATGCCACTGGTTACCTGTAAAGTCAGCCGCTTGTGAAGACACATAGTTAACCGCTACACAGCCATTATCAAGACTGGAGCGAATAAAGTTAAACACAAAGCGCGAATCATTATCAAACAGATAGGCATCGGAGTATTCGAAGCCTCCTTGGGCATTGCTGGTGTTAATGACAGGTTCTATGGCACTTATTTTGTTGGGTGTTAAGTAGTGAGGTCGCTGAGTATAAAAACGACCAAATAACCAATAAATAAGCGTGCCCAAATAGACAAAGAATGTTGGGAAACGAAAGCCTTTTTGAATGCAGGTTAAAAAACGAATTTCTTTAACAGTAGAGGGGTAACTCTCCATCAACAAATTACGGCTTTTACACAGTTTGCTTACCAAACGGTATTCATGACTTTCTAAATACTTAATCCCGCCCCACGCTAGGTTGGAGGAATTGGAACTAGTGAAACCTGCAAAATCACCTTTATCGATTAAGGCCACTTTGACGCCTTTGGCAGATAGCGCTGCGGCAGCCACTGCACCATTAATGCCCGCACCGATAATAGCCACGTCAAAGGTTTCATTTTTCATTTGGGCAATATTTTGTTTACGCAGTAACATCGGTGCTTCCTGATCCATTAATTGCCCTATGGATATAACCCGATGTTAATCCAAAGGGGTTGTACTTATGACTCATTGCTAGTGCCTCCACCAAACACAAGTTGTGTTTGTGCCGAGGCTTCTGAATTTTCTGCAGAGCGCATCCGAGTTCTTAATTGGCCTGCCTTCTCAAGGATTGGGTAGGCCACTGACGTTAGGTGATAATTAATACGCTTAAGGTCACGCAGAATATCCAGTTGTAATGCGCTCAGCTTTGAGTCGTAGCTCACTTCATCACGTAATTTATTCAAATGGGTCACCACCAATTCTTTTTCACGTTTATCCACTTTGTATTTTGTCGCCATTAACTGCCTGGCCATAGTAATGTCGCCTGACGAAAATACGTTCATCGACAAATGAAAGGATTTCAGGACGGGCTGGTATAGATTATTGATTTCATCTCGGTCCTGCAATGACATCTTGGCTCTGGGTAGAACTTTCTTTTGGGCAATATTTTGGATCAGGTCAATGGTGATAATATCACCAATATGCTCTAGGTTAGTTCCAAAATTAATAATTTCAATGCAGCGTTTACTTTCTTTTTCAGTCAGCGGTTCGCGTGCTAAAGAGGTCAGATAACGCTTAATTTCGTCATCAAATAAATTAACGATCTTATCCATTGACTGAGTTTTTTGTGCCAACTGTATGTCGTTTTTCTTTAAGGCTACAAACGTATTGCGTAACATGCGTTCAACCACTTCACCCATACGCAAGACTTCACGTTCAGCATTAACAATGGCCACAAGCGGGTTCTCAAAGGCTAAAATATCCAGGTGTCGAGGCTTAATGTCGTCTGGTTCTTCTGGGTCTTCAGGCAGCAGGTTAGCTGTCAGTTTAGCCATGCCGTTAACCAGTGGAAAGCACAATACCACCAATCCAATATTGAACAACATATGAAAGTTTGCAATCTGTCGGCCTTGACTCATATCCCAAGTAGACATAGTTTGGGATATCATTTCCATAAATGGCAAGCAAATAGCAACCCCACAAAGTCGAAATAACAGATTACCCAGTGGCGGTTGTCTGGCTGAACGACTGGCCCCTAGAGTGGCGATAAATGGCGGTAAGGCTCCGCCAATATTAGCTCCTAAAATGAAGGCAAAAGCCACTGAAACGTCTAGGGCACTTGTACTTGCTAGGGTTATTATCAGTAGCACTGTGGCGAGGCTAGAATGAGCAGCCCAGGCTAAAATGGCAGCAAATATAACAGCTAATATTAAGTCTTGGCCCAGTGCTACAAAAATTTGTTGCACAATTTCCGACTCACGCATGGGCATTGAAGCGGCAAGGATAAGCTTTAAGGCTAAAAGCATCAGGCCTAGACCCATGATTAAACGCCCCCCTTCTTTGCCCCGCCCACCCTTAGAGTAGCTAAACAAAGCCATACCCAGTGCCAACAAAGTAGGTGATAGAAACGTTAAATCGAAAGTCAGTAACTGTGCCACTAAAGTGGTGCCTACATCGGCCCCTAAAATCACCGCCAAGGCACTGGCGGTGGTTAATATTCCCTGCCCACTGAAAGACGATGTGAGTAAGGCCGTGGCACTGCTACTTTGCAGCAGCATAGTGACGCCAAGACCAGCAAAAAACGCATGGTAATGATTTGACAGGCTTTTGCCCAACACGCGACGCACGTCGTTGCCCCAACCGTCGGTGACGGCAATACGCACCATCCGCAAACCCCATAACAGTAATGCTACGCCACCAATCAAATTTATAAGAATTGTCGTGCCACTAATTGTCAATTACTCCTTGCCCAATGGAATGTTGGGTTGTATCGAAAAGGGATGGGTGAACCCATCATGTTTACCCACAGTGCTTACGCACCATCAATGTCTGTTGAGTAGCGGTTTGCCTCGTTTGGTGATGTAAATATTACCTAACTTAGTGCTGCTTAATGTTAATGAGTGCTCATCAGCGTTAATTAGAGTGCTTAGGTTGCTATTCATCTTGGGAGACTAAATATTTTATTTCAGCAGTTTCGTGGTGAGTTAAAGAACGGTGTTTATGGGGCAATATACCCGTCACCAAGGTCCTCAAAATTTGTAACATGTCTCCATGGGAAATGAGTAATATCACTTGGTCCTGGTATTGTGTTTCTAATTTACTAATGACATCAACGCCACGTTGCAGAACTGCTTGAGGCTGCTCAACCTCGTCATCGATCTCTTGGCCCATTTCATCTCTTTGCCAAATTTTTTCATAGTGATCGGCTGACATGCCTTCCCAGTTGCCAAAAAAGCGTTCTCGTAAACCTATCTCTTGTTGAGGTTGTGGCAGATGCAAAATTTCAGCAACCAATTGTGCGGTTTGCATGGTCCTCAGAAAATCAGAACAGACTATTTGAGTGATCGGCTTGCCTGTGAATCCATTTACGGCGGCGCTAATCTGCTGTAAACCATGTTCTGTTAGGCCAAAGCGTTCACACCCAATGGCAGGGTCGCTTACAATCACTCCACTAACATTTGCTTCACTTTCACCATGGCGCATTAATAAGTAACTATTATTAAAACTTGATGCGTTCGCTAAAGGTTTCAAGAAACTTGATTCATTCATTAAAGGTTTCAAAAATTTATCTCAAGAATAATGGGTTGATGGTCGGAAAGGTCAGTAGTCTGATCAACATTAACGTTTATTGAATGGGTGTTAAGCTCATGGCTAAGCCAAAAATAATCTCGACAGTGCCCACCCTGTGGCCATTGGTCCCTATCAAAGATACCACAAGTTGCCGGCTGCGCTTTATTGGGCAAGGAATGTTGCCACGAGTCGATCCAGTCACTGTTAACTTGGTATTGGTAATGAGTCCCTTGAGGATCAAAATTAAAATCACCACATAAAATGCGGGCTGAGGGCACGTGCCCTGTTTGAAAGCACCCAGGCCCCTGACCTTTGGGTGATTGAATGTGTGCTAAACGTTCAACTTCTAAGGCGTAAAGGTGCTCAACCTGCAGTTGAGCTTCGTTGCTGTCATGGTAAGCAAGATGAGTATTAATAATACTCAAAGGGCCTAGATTTGAATTGACACAGGCTTCGATAGCCACCCGCGGCATCTGCCACTTTCCAGGCGCTGCAGGTTGCGGCAATTGGTGAATTTTAAAATCTAAAAGTTGGTTTTTAATCAAGGTTAAATTACCAAATTCTTGGCGATCATTGGGGTTCATAGTGGTGCTTGACCAGCTAAAACCAGAACCCCAAAGCGCTTGGTAATTGCTGAAATACTTTTGAGCTAGTAGGTATTGGTCTGGCTGGTCCTGAGTGCAATAATCAGACATATGCCGTGCGACTTCCTGTAAGCAAATGGCGTCAAAGTCGCCTAAAGACTTGATGTAATCCAATGTGCGGACAAAATCAGAACCATTGTGAACTGATTTACCGTATTGAACATTCCAAGACAAAATGCGCATTTACTTAATACCCGCTTGCATAAACGATTGGATAAAACGACGCTGAAATATTAAAAACAAAATCAATAAGGGGCCAATAGCAATCAGTGTACCTGCCGAAATAACAGACCAATCAACCCCAGACTCTGGTGCACCAAAAATCGCCATACCCACTGTTAAAGGCCGACTTGCTTCAGTATTAGTGACTACGAGGGGCCACAAAAAGTTGTTCCAGTGGTAACTCACAGAGACTAAGCTAAACGCTAAGTAGGTAGGAAAGGCCAAAGGCACAAAAACCTTCCAGATAATACCAAGGCCTGATAAGCCCTCGACCCGAGCCGCATCTTCAAGTTCTTGAGGCACCGTTTTGAAGGTTTGTCGCAATAAGAAAATTCCAAAGGCACTCGCTAGATATGGCAAACCAACACCTAAATAGCTATCAATTAAATTTAACCCCGCTAGTGTGCGGTAGTTTTCAACAATTAAGACTTCTGGCATGACCATAAGCTGGGTCAACACTAGAGCAAAAGCAAAGCCCCTTCCAGCAAACTTTTCTCGTGCTAGCGCATAGCCGGCAAGCGTGCAAAGAAATAGTTGGGACACTAAAATTAGGCTCGTAATCACCACAGTATTTAACATGTATCGAAAAAATGGGGCTTGGTCCCAAGCTGAGACAAAGTTCTCCAAAGTTAAAGGTGCCGTTAGAGAGAACTGAGTTGCATATTCAGGTGGATGAAAGGCCGCCCAAAACGCATACAGTAAGGGTAAAACCCAAAGCACACCCAATAGATAGGCTGATATTTTAGAAAAAGTTTGGAACCAAGGAGACATAACTTTTACCGGTAGTGAATTTTTCGATCAAGAAGTAGCATTTGCGCTAAAGCAATCACTGCTAAGGTGGCTAACATCACCACGGTTAAGGTTGCTGCATAGTAACTGTCAAGAAAGCTAAACGCTGTTTCGTAGATATAATATAAAAGCAGGTTACTTTCATTGTTAGGCCCACCTTTGGTTAAGATGAACAAATGATCGACCAACTTAAACGCATTTAAGATGGCATTAATTAACACAAACAGTGTGGTTGGCATAAGTAACGGAAAGGTGATCTTTCTAAATATGCGCCATGCACTGGCACCCTCTAATTTTGCTGCAGCATAAAGCTCAGGGCTTAATGTTTGTAAGGCAGCAAGATAAAAAATCATGAAAAATCCAGCTTCTTTCCAAATGGTCATTACCATTAAGCTAGACAAAGCAAGGTCAGGGTCTCCCAGCCAGTTAGGGCCTTCGATGCCGACTAAGGCGAGTAACTGATTAAACAGTCCAATGTGAGGACTATAAAAAAATAGCCAAATATTAGCCACGGTAATCATGGGCAATATAGTGGGTGTAAAAAAGGCTAAACGCAGTAAGCTGGTGCCGCCAATTTTACTATTAACCCATAGCGCCATAATAATGGCGAGCGCAATCGATGTAGGTACAGTACCGATTGCATACCAGAAGTTATTTTCAATAACTTTTAGGAATACGGGGTCTTCTAACAGCATCTGGTAGTTTTCAAGACCAACAAACTGACTAGGAGCCACATCGGACTTAGCCCAGGTAAAACTGCGCCATATAGACTTGAGCGTGGGCCAATGAGTGAACGCTATTAGAAACGATAGCGCTGGTAGCATTAGCAGCCAAGCTTTTAAGTTAAATCGATTGTGCATATGTTTACTAGTCAGTTTAATGATTAAAGGTTTCATTTGGGGCCGATCACATCAGCCCCAAAAACTTCCTACTTATAGCGACGCAGAATTCGCTCAGCTTGCTTTTGAGCATCTGTAAGGGCTTCTTCTGCTGAAGACTGTCCTGTTAATGCCGCTTGGATCGCATCGTCTAAAAACTTACGTACACGGCCTGCTTCATGAGTAGACAGTTCTGCTGTGGCATGGGTGAGCTGGTCACGGGCTACTGCAGCTGGTGGGAAAGTTTTAAGGTAAGCCTTAAGTGTTTCTGTTTCGTAAGCACTCGGGCCAACACCCATATAACCGGTTGATTTAGACCAATGAGCCGCTTGCTCTGCAGACGTCATAAACTTAACAAACTTTAATGCAGCTTTCTTTTCTTCATCAGTGGAATCTTTGAAGATATAAAAGTTACCGCCACCAGTAGGTGATCCAAGCTCTTTATTACCTGGCAATTTAGCCACACCAAAGTCAAAACTGGCTTTGTTTTTAACTGTGGTCAAGTTACCTGTGGAGTGCCACATGATGGCCGTTTTTTCGTCTAGAAAGTTCTGACGTAAAGTGCCCCACTCAATCATGCCTTTGGGCATCATGGCGTGCTTGTTACCTAAGTCCTGCCAGTACTCTAATGCTTCAACCACTCCGGGCTTGTCAAAGTAGGTTTCTGTGCCTGCCTGGTTCATTAACACTTCGCTATTTTGCTTAGTTAATGCACCGAACATCCAGTATGGATAGCCCGTTGATGGGATCATTGCACCCCATTGTTGAACCGTTCCACTACCATCTTTTTGGGTTAATTTCTGACCCATACTAATAAACTCTTCCCACGTAGTAGGCGGCATCTCAGGGTCTAAGCCAGCGGCACGAAACATATCTTTGTTATAGTACATCACGATAGTAGAGCGCTGAAAAGGTACACCCCAGGTCTTACCATCGGCATTACCGTTTTCCATTAAGGCAGGGTAAAAACTATTTAGCCACTCGCGCTCTTCATTGGTACTCACTACATCATCAAAAGCTACAATAGCCTCAAGGTTGCGTAATTCGTGGATATCAATCGAGAACATAACTGACAACTGGGCTGGAGAGCCACTTTGCAAAGCCGCCAGTGCTTTGACACGTGCGTCATTGTAGTTGCCTGCATAGATTGCATTGACATTAATGTCAGGGTTTTGCGCCTCAAACTGATCGACCATTCCATCAACAATTTTAGTCAATGAACCACCCACTGCTACTGGGTAATACATGGTTAGATCCGTCGCCGCAGTTGCAGCAGTACTCAATCCAAGGATTGACGCCACACCGACAGTTGTCAGGTATTTAGAAAGTATTTTCATTGTTAATATTCCTCACTTTATTTTTCGTTACTTTACTTTTTGATTACTTTTTGATTACTTTTTTATTACTTTATTTTTGCTTGGTTTAATTCATTACTTCAACTTCAAAAACTACTTAAATTAGATCAAAAATTTATGCTCGTTTTCTAGCGCCCACCGAACAGCCAATCGCTGCTGGGGCGCGAACATAGCGTGACCCGGATAGCGAATTTTTATTAATTTTTGGTCTTCTCCCGCTGCACTAACATCAGCAAGCACGATGGTATCGGCTCCATGGTAGTCACAACTAACAACACTAGCGGGCATACCCTCTTCAGATATTTCTATATGCTCGGGTCGAATACCCCGACAATTTTCACCCGACCCAATAATGTTCATTGGTGGACTACCAATGAATTGAGCGGTGAAAATTGTCTTGGGCTTGCTGTATAAGGCTTCAGGTACATCTATTTGTTCGACTTTACCGTTATTCATCAATACGATTCTGTCGGCCATGCTCATGGCTTCTACCTGATCATGGGTCACGTAAATCACCGACATGCCAAGCCGCTGTTGCAGGGCTCTAATTTCTGTACGCATTTCGTTTCTTAGTTTGGCGTCTAGGTTAGACAAAGGTTCATCCATTAGACATAACTTAGCTTGCGCCACAATGGCTCTAGCCAAGGCCACACGCTGGCATTGACCACCCGAGAGCTGCCCTGGTTTTTTTTGTAAGTGATCACCTAACCCAACTAACTCTACGACCGAATCAAGACGCTTTTTTTGTTCATCTTTAGGGACTTTTCTTGCCTGTAAGCCAAATAAAATATTTTCTTCAACTTTTAAGTGTGGAAACAGGGCATACGATTGAAACACCATCGCTAGTTTTCGATCTCCTGGTGAAAGCGGGGTAATGTCTCTGCCATCTAATTCAATACTGCCTTCATCAGGCTCCTCTAGACCCGCAATCATTTTCAAAGAAGTCGACTTACCGCAGCCGGAGGGGCCAAGCAATGCTACGAACTCCCCTTCATTAACGTTAAAGCTTAATTTGTCGACTACTTTTAAATCGCCATAAGTGCGCGATATTCCATCAACTTTCAACATGATAAAAATTCCGAGGTGGATCCAACTTCAATAATTTCAGATTCAAATTCCTTACAGGTCTGTTTGTAAGGTTCTGATAAAGAATCCATGATTAAAATATCAATATCGCTGAGAGTTCCTGTAACCACAGGGGCGTAGCGATTGATCTTACTGTGATCTGCAACGAGTATGCGGGTCTCACTATTTTCAATAATTCGCTGAGTGACACTAGATTCTTCGGGTGAGAAGTCTAACAACTGCCCTTTAGCATTTAAGCCACCCACACCAAACACGCCATATTGAATATTAAACTTATTAAAAAACGCAGTCGTTTCAGGCCCCATCGTATCTTCATCACCGGGTCGCACCAAACCACCCGCTAAATAGGTTTGAATATTAGGACTATTGCTTAAGGTCAGGGCCACGTTAATGTTGTTAGTTACCACAGTTAAACCTGGGTGGTCTAACAAGGCCAAAGCCACTTGCTGAGGCGTGGTGCCAATACCCAAAAAAACACTACTGTCTTCTGGTAACAAAGACACCACCTTTTGGGCAATGGTCTGCTTTGCTGCAAGGTTCATGACCGTACGATTACTAAAGGGTATGTTGTGATTATTGCCTGGCAGACTTATACCGCCGTGCACCCGCCGTACGTGGCCCAGTTGACTCAATTCGTTGAGGTCTTTCCTGATGGTTTGCACAGACACATCAAACATAGACGTGATTTCCATGCTTGAAAGCACGCCGTTTGTGGCGTGAAGTTGATCAATGATGCGTTGCTGCCGGCGCGATAAAGCCATAATATCGATGAACTCAATAATTTATAAATCTAGCAATTACTTTCGTTAGAAACAATAATACACTTCGTTTGTATAATATGTCTATATCTATATTATACATGCGAAAGTATGACAACAGTGTGACCGTTTAAAAAAATACTAAAGCACGCTAAGTTAACGGGTTTTTTATAGCCCTAGTGGTTAATCGTTCATCGGATACTGCTGAGGCAGGGCACAGAACGTCAGGCGAAGAACAACACGTTAGGAAACGACATTTATTTAAAAAAAAATCGTTAAGGTGGTTTGGTTAACTCCGCTTTGGAGGCAGAAAAAGGACTGAGTATGGGCAGACTATGGACAAGCGATGAAATGAGTCTAAGCGAATTTGGGCGTATTGTGATTAATATTTATTAATGAGTAAGAAGATTTTTAGAACACTAAAGTGAGTGCTGGAAGCGCTAAAGTCATAGCACTGTTCAAGCTTACGTTTATTGGATATGAGATGGGATTAGTCAAAAGGAGGAACGCCGCTCCCTCTCCCCCTCCCCCTTATCAGGCTTAATTAAGCTTTAATGCCCACATTGGCCAAGGCAAGACTTAACCTAGGATTCAATACTTGGTTTGTTAAAGTCGCTGGCGTCATGGCGCTCTGTAAGCTGATCTTCATCAGGGCCCCAGGCGAGGTTGACCCGTTTTCCCCTAATGACCGCGGGCCGTTGCTGAATTTGCTCGGCCCAGCGCACAACATGGGGATAGCTGGTGACATCTAGAAACTCCGCGGCTTTATATAGCTCGCCTAAAACTAAGGCGCCGTACCAAGCGAAATTAGCCATATCAGCAATGGTGTATTGGTCGCCACAGAGGTATTGATGCTGGGCTAGTTGTTTATCCAGCACATCGAGTTGACGCTTGGCTTCCATGGCATAGCGATTAATGGGGTATTCTAATTTTTCGGGTGCATAGGCATAAAAGTGTCCAAAGCCACCTCCCAAAAACGGGGCGCTACCAATGTTCCAAAACAGCCAAGACAGGCATTCTGCTCTTTCAGGCGAGCCGACTGTGGGAACAAAGAAATTAAACTTTTCAGCCAAGTAAAGCATGATTGCGCCTGACTCAAACACACGTACGGGTGCTGCACCACTGTAATCCATTAAAGCTGGGATTTTTGAGTTAGGGTTAATGTCTACAAAGCCACTACTGAATTGGTTGCCTTCACTAATATCGATTAGCCAAGCATCATACTCGGCGCCGTTTAGGCCCATCTCTAATAATTCTTCAAGCAAAACGGTGACCTTTCGCCCATTGGGTGTGCCCAACGAATAAAGCTGCAATGGATGTTTACCTTGAGGCAACTCTTTAACATGCGTGGCACCAGCCACTGGTCGATTGATACTGGCAAAATGGCCACCACTTTCAGTATTCCATTGCCATACTTGGGGTGGGGTATAAACTTCACTCATACTTAATATCTCTTTGATTGGGCCTTATTGCATGGTGGACTGTTATAAACTTTTGGATATATTTCCAACAGTTAAAAACAGCAGCCCAAGGTCAGTTCTAAAACATACTACGAATAAAGCATAGCATTTTCCAGCCTGCTCACGCAGTGAATTTGTACTTTTTAGCTTGAACTCTGAAGGTGCCACGAAAACATGCATTATATGTTAGTGCATCAAGATTCTGTATTTGCTGGGGTCTTCCTATCTGCGGCTATTAACTATAACTATTATTTGTCACTATTATTTGTACAGCGTCTCTATCTATAGGGCGGCTATGAACGTAGTATTTAAGGCAAACCTGTAGCAGAAATTAATTACAAGGGTATCAATATGTTAAATATTCATTGCCGGTTGGCCTGTTTACTCTGTGTTACTTTGATTGCAAAACCTGTCTTATCTCAAGATATATCCGGCTGGTCTGATAAAACGATTTGCCGGCTTGCCGCTAATCAACCTGATGAAGCCCTTTACCAGCAAGAAGTCATCACACGAGTGTTGGATTGTGCTGATTATAAAGTGGTCAAACCAAGTATTGTGATACCTAAAAATAAAAATAAGTCAGCTGGGTCAAGCTATTAATAAAACCCAATAAAGACACAACCTCGGGATGTTGATCATGCGCGCATTTAGATATAGCTGGAGTGTTAAAAAAACCCTAATGCTCTTTTTAGTGGTGCTAAACACATTAACTTTAACTAATGGCACATGGGCCAAAGAAAAGGCTCTTAGCTATCCATTTACGTCCAATAGTGGGCAATATTGGCAATATTCAAGTGATCGGGTGATGGGGGGTATCTCCAATGGCCAAGTCAAACTTGAACAAGATGGCGACCTGATTTTTGCTAGACTTGCTGGTGATGTAAGTACCCAAAATAATGGGGGCTTTATTCAATTGCGTACGGGTATGTCATTGGCTGACACCGAAAAAAACGGCAACCCATTGCAGGGAGTGCGGTTGAATGTGCGTGGTAACGGTGAGACCTACCATGTTTTTATTCGGACTAATGAAACGCGGTCTTATTCTGATTATTTCTCAGCCACCTTTACCACCAATGATAACTGGCAAATGATTGATTTGCCGTTTAGCATCTTCGAACGCAAGCGATCGAAAAATTCAATCCTAAAAGCTAATGCAATCAATAGCTTGGGTATTGTGGCTTATGGTCGTGACTTTACGGCTGATGTTTCTGTCTCTACCATAGAGTTTTACTATTAGCACATGCACATGTGTTTTGAAATGCTTGTAAAGGACTTGTTTTACAGGACTTGCTTCAAAGAACTGATTGATAGAATTATTTTTGGCGGAGCAAGACTCACTGATGCAGTTTAGGTACAGGTTTAGAGCGTGATCTTTCTCGCCAAACAATCATCAACCCACCACATGCGATTAGCAATGCTCCCGGAAATAAAGTGCTCCACGGTGCTTCGTCAAAGAAAAACCATCCTAAAACGAATGCGAGGGGGATACCAAAATAACTAAAGGGAGCTAAGTTACTTTGTTCAGTCATGCGGTAACTCACCACTAAAAATAAAACCGCTGTCCCCCCCAACATCCCCATCAACATGATCCAGCCCATGTCGTTAGCCGAAGCTACGGGCGTAAAACCACCCCAAAAGTAGGCAATCGAAGTGGCGCCAATGACTGACGTAATAGACGCATACAGGTTAACTAATGGGCTTGATACATCGTCATCAAATAAGCGTGCTGTAACCCCCACTAAAGCATAGAATGCTGCCGCAGCCAAAGGCAAAAGCGCATACAGATTGAAAGCTTCTCCCGTGGGTTTAATTACCATCACTACACCCACAAAACCCACTAAAACAGCACACCATCGCACCCAGCCAACCCGCTCACCTAAAATAGGAATCGCCAATGCCGTAGTAAATAATGCGCTTGCATAGGTGATGGTCGATGCCGTAGCAAACGCCATTAACCCTAGGGCCATATAAAAGGAAAGCTGCGCCATGGTCACCACAGCACCCCTTAAAAGGGCTAGCTTCCATTGACGTATTTTCAGACGTCTGCCCTTCTTGTGCCACACACTTGATGTCCAAAGCGCAATAATAGATGGAATCAGCCCAAATAAATTGCGCCAAGCCGATAGCTCAGCGGCTGAATAGCTGACTGAGAGGTGTTTAATGATTAATCCCATGGCGTCAAACAACATCAAAGCGACAAGGCTAAGGATAATGGCAAGGCCAGTGCGGTCAGTGGGGCGCATAAAGATCCAAAGGTATTGAGTTACGCCAATTTGAGTATTAAAAATGGCTTAAATTAAGCCCATGTGTGGCTCATTGAATGGCGTTCATTATGCGCAGTGCTGAATCGAATGCAAGCCCTGTATTGCCTAGGCCTATAAATGGTTCAGGCGTTAAATTTGAGTGTTACACTGCCTATTTTTTAGCCGTTTGAGGAAAATTTGATTCATACGAGTGAATTACTTTGGGGTAACCCAAGTAATCACCATACTAAGGCCACACTAAGTGCCTTGCACGGCAACGACTTTAAACCCCTTAGGCAACTTAAACACCTTAAAAACACCTTGGGCAACTACATCGCTTGATTTAACACAGCCTGAAATAATACATTACACCCCGCTGTGAGGTGCTCTTGCTTAGCGTCTTCTAGCTCGTTATGGCTAATACCATCCTTACACGGCACAAACACCATGGCCGTTGGCGCAACACGAGAGATATAACAGGCATCATGGCCGGCACCACTGACGATATCACAATGACTATAACCTAAATTTACTGCAGCTTGGCGCACTGATTCCACACATGAAAGGTTAAATGGAACGGGAGGTGAATACCAAATTTGTTCAAATTCCATGGTTAAACCTTGGCTGGCAATAATGGCAGCACAGCCTTCTCTCAACTCTTTATCCATGGCCGATAAAGTCGCATCATCTGGATGACGAATATCTATGGTAAAAAATACTTGCCCTGGTATAACGTTGCGCGAGTTGGGAAAAGATTGGATCAAACCCACTGTAGAACAGGCCAAAGGTGCATATTTAAGGCCTATGTCATTCACTAGGGTAATCATTTTTGCAGCACCCACCAATGCATCTTTGCGGGTTTTCATGGGCGTTGGCCCAGCATGAGACTCTTGGCCCGTTAGGGTCACTTCATACCACCGTTGGCCTTGGGCGTCAGTGACCACACCAATGGTGAGGTCTTCATGCTCAAGTATCGGGCCTTGCTCTATGTGCGCTTCAAAAAAGGCTTTTATAGGGCGCTCACCCATAGGCTCTTTGCCATCATAACCAATGCGCTTGAGTTCCTCACCCATGGTTAAGCCATCTAGGTCTGCACGACTTAATCCATACTCCAGATCAAAGACCCCAGCAAACACGCCAGAGGCCACCATAGCAGGTGCAAAACGCGAGCCTTCTTCGTTGGTCCACACACTCGCTTCAATGGGGGCTTGAGTGGTGATGTTTTGATCATTGAGACTGCGGATCACTTCTAGTCCTGCCAAAACACCATAGACACCATCAAATTTTCCACCCGTGGGCTGTGTGTCTAAGTGACTACCCATAACTACTGCACCCATGTTGGGGTCACTACCCTCACGACGAGCAAATATATTGCCCATCTGATCAACTTTTATACTGCAGCCTTCCGTTTCACACCAACTCACAAAAAGATCTCGAGACTGTTTGTCTAAATCGGTTAAGGCAAGGCGGCAACAACCACCTTTTTCAGTTGCACCAATTTTGGCCATTTCCATGAGGCTGTCCCATAGTCTTTGCCCGTTTATGCTCATATTAGACATTGCATTGTTCCTTTTATTATTGATTGCTGCATCCACTATTAGTGCCAACTAAGCCAACTAAGCCAACTATGACAACTAGGCCACTGTGTTATTGGGATGATGAGACCAGTTTTGGTAATCCCCACTCACTCTTTCACCTGTCCGAGCATCCATCTCATGGGTATCAAGTTCACGCAAAGTGATGCAGTTTTCAACAGGGCAGACCACTACGCATAGGTTACAGCCTACACAATCTTCATCCCTCACCTCAAAACCACGCACACCATCAATTTCGGTGCTGATTGCCTGATGTGAAGTGTCCTCACAAACAATATGGCAACGACCGCATTTAATACACGAATCCTGATCTATTTGAGCTTTTGCAACATAGTTTAAATCCAGCTGATTCCAAGAGGTTACACTGGGCACTGCGGCACCAATTAGTTCATCTACTGAATTAATTTTTTGCTCAGCTAAGTAACGGCTTAAACCATCAATCATATCTTCAACAATACGAAAACCGTAAGTCATTACGGCTGTACAAACCTGCACATTAGACGCACCCAAAGCCATAAATTCAGCGGCATCACGCCAATTACTAATGCCACCAATGCCAGAAATAGGGATGTTTTTACAATCAGCATCACGCGCTATTTCACTTAACATATGCAAAGCAATGGGTTTAACTGCTGGCCCACAATAGCCGCCATGAGACCCTTGCGAGCCTACTGACGGTGACATCTTCATCTGCTCAAGATCAACACCCATGACAGAGTTAATGGTATTAATCAATGACACTGCATCAGCACCACCACGCACAGCGCCTCTGGCTGCAGTTCGAATGTCAGTAATATTAGGTGTGAGTTTCACTATGGTCGGCAAATCGGAGTATTGTTTGCACCAAGCCGCCACCATTTCCACATATTCAGGCACTTGGCCAACCGCTGCACCCATACCTCGTTCTGACATGCCGTGTGGACAGCCAAAATTCAATTCAATACCATCTGCGCCTGTGTCTTCCACCCGCATCAAAATATCTTTCCAAGCTTGCTCCTCACATGGCACCATAAGTGACACCACCACCCCACGATCAGGCCAATCTTTTTTAACTTGGATAATTTCTGCCAAGTTAACTTCCAAATCTCGATCGGTAATCAACTCAATATTGTTAAAGCCCATTAAGGAACGATCTTTACCATGCCATGCGCCATAACGAGGGCCACTTACATTAACTAAAGGCAGACCTGCTTCGCCTAAAGTTTTCCACATGACTCCACCCCAGCCAGCTTCAAACGCGCGGTTTATGTTGTAGGCTTTGTCTGTAGGTGGGGCCGATGCTAGCCAAAAAGGATTAGGGGTTTGAATGCCAATGAAATTAGATTTTAGGTCAATCATAATCGACTCCTTTATATTCAGCTTTGGGTTAATGTGTGATGAATGGACAAGGCAGCAAGTTTGCCATCTTGCACCGCACTGACAGCTAAGCCGTCATTACCAGCCACACAGTCACCACCCGCCCAAATGCCAGGTTGAGATGTGCGTAAATCTTGATCTACTTCATATTTACCATGACTTTTGACAAATTCGATGGTGCCCATATTAATGGCAGCTAAATTTTGTCCAATAGCCTTAAAAAGCATATCAGCGGGCGTGATGTAAGTTTGCCCACTCTCATTATTGGCCATCTTAAACTCAACCCCGGTAATGGCCCCCTGTTCAACAATCAAACTGATTGGTTGGGCCCAGTGGGCGATGTGCACCCCTTCGCTGAGCGCAAATTCTTGCTCCTCAAGGCTGGCATTCATGTGTTGTTTACCGCGCCTATATGCCATGGTGACATTGGGTGCGCCAAGGCGTTTAGTTTGGATAGCAATATCAATAGCGGTCATACCACCACCAATCACCACTACATTTTGGCCGACAGGCAATTGCCCCACGTCGTTAGACTGGCGTAATTGGTGAATATAATCCACCGCATTGATCACTCCTGGCGCCTCTTCTCCATCTAAGTTTATGTCTTTATTAGCCCCTAAACCCACACCCATAAACACGGCGTCGTAATTAGTTTGTAGTTCTGCAAAACTGACGTCTTGACCCACCCTGATGCCATGTTTGACCTTAATGCCACCAATGGACAGAATATCTTTAACTTCTTGCTGGGCATAATCTTCAGTCATTTTATAGGCAGCAAGACCATATTCGTTGAGGCCTCCAGACTTTTCTAAAGCCTCATAAATAACCACCTCATGACCCAAAGTTGCTAACCGGTGAGCGCAGGATAATCCTGCGGGCCCAGCACCAACAACAGCCACAGTGCATCCCGTTGCAGCTTCACGGGTAAAGAACTGAGCACCTAATTCGCTCGCTCGATCAGTCGCAAACCTTTGTAACAAACCAATCTTTATTGGTTGGTCACCTTCCGCGTGTCTAACACAAGCATCTTCACATAAAGTTTCCACTGGACAAGCCCTAGCGCAGGTGCCTCCCATAATATTTTCAGACAGAATTTTTCCTGCTGCCCCAACTGCATTATTTTGGCTGATCATGCGGATAAAACTGGCCACATCGATGCCCGTGGGGCATGCCGTCTGACAGGGTGCCCCATAACAGTTATAGCACCGGTCTGCCTCTACAATAGCGCTACGGGCATCCAATGGGGTATGAATATCAGCAAAGTTGGTCTGATAGTCTGCTTCACTTAAGCGTTGCCCTGTCAGCACAGATAGCTCAGAGCTGTTGGAACTCAAAGTAGTCACAATAATGATCCTCAGTTTTATTTTTCTAATACTTGGACAAAATTCAGCCAAAACGCCCCTATTAGGCAGCGCAGTGGAGGCCTTATCATTAACTTATACTCATCTTTTTATCTAGTTTTCACGGTCAATAGAAAATGGCGGATCTAGATCACGCATCTTGCCTATAGCGTCAAAGTAAGGCGCAAATGGCGGCCGTTTGATGTAATTGCCTGCCCCACGTTCAACAGTGAGTTTGCCGTTGCAATACACCAACTTGCCCTGACTGATGGTATGAGAGGGAATGCCTGTCACTTCCATACCTTCAAAAATGTTGTAATCTATATTTTGATGATGGGTTTTGGCAGAAATTGTTTTTTTGCCTTTGGGATCCCAAACCACAATGTCTGCATCTGAGCCGGCAGCGATCGCACCCTTGCGTGGGTACATATTGAAAATTTGCGCTGCATTGGTAGAGGTCACTTTAACAAACTCATTCATGGTTAAACGCCCCGTATTAACGCCAGCGTTCCATAACACCTCCATGCGATTTTCTATGCCCGCTGTGCCGTTTGGAATTTTAGTAAAGTCATCTTTACCCGCTGCTTTTTGATCTGCACAGAAGCAACAATGATCTGTGGCCGTGGTTTGCAAGTTACCTGACTGCAACCCTTTCCATAGAGCGTCTTGGGCTTTTTTAGGCCTAAAAGGAGGGCTCATAACATGCGCAGCTGCCACATCAAAATCTTTATTTCTGTACACCGACTCGTCAATTAAAAGATGGCCTGCCAAGACTTCACCAAACACTCGCTGACCTTCACTGCGTGCCCGCGTGACTGCTTCTAAAGACTCTTCAGCAGATACATGCACCAAATAAACTGGCGTCTTTAATGCTTGAGCAATACGAATCGCACGATTAGCTGCTTCACCTTCTACTTCTGGAGGCCGCGACTGTGGATGACCTTCTGGGCCAGTTATGCCCATCGCTAACAATTTTTTCTGCAGCTGGTACACAAGCTCGCCATTTTCTGCGTGCACCGTAGGCAATGCACCTAATTCCCAAGCTTTGCTAAAGCTGTTCACTAAAATTTCGTCGTTTGCCATGATGGCGCCTTTGTAAGCCATAAAATGCTTAAAGCTATTCACACCATGTTCTTTAACTAAGGTCTCCATGTCCGCTGCTACACTGTCATCCCACCAAGTGACTGCCACATGAAAGGCATAATCAGACACTGACTTCTCAGCCCATTCACGCCATTGGTGAAATGCTGACATGAGCGAAGTTCCCGGTGCTGGAATCACAAAATCAATAATGCAAGTGGTGCCACCAGCAAGTCCAGCAGCAGTGCCTGAGTAAAAGTCTTCACTGGCTACAGTGCCCATAAACGGAAGTTGCATATGTGTGTGTGGGTCGATGCCACCAGGCATCACATATTGCTCAGAAGCATCGATGACTTCTGTATCAGCAGGCACGGTTAGCTCTAAACCCACTTGGGCTATTTTGCCATCAACACAATAAACATCAGCCAAAAAGCTTTGATCTGCAGTGACAACGGTGCCACCTTTTATTAGTAAGGACATAGTAGGTCTCCTTAATCTTTAGTACCGGCATTAGACTTACGCTTTAACCGATTAGATTCTTTTTATTGTTTAAATAATGCCCACTAAAAATAGTTTAAGCATTACTGTAGGTATATGTTTACCAATGTTTTACCAAATGGTCAACAACTTATTGACCTTTTGGTAAAACATTATTTTATTATAGGTTGTTGTGGTGGCCCTTAAAGTGATTACTTTAAGGGCCACCGCGGGTCGTTTATAAAAACAGTGAATTAAAACGCAGCATCCCAAACTTTGTGAGTCCAAGCACCTTTGGGTACAGAGGAGATCACTGGATCAGAACCACCATTCATAAGTGTTTCAACCGTGCGCTGATAGTCAGATGTAGATAACTTACCGCCATTGGTGGTGAGTTTATTAACTTCAGCCATCATGCGTCGCTGGTGCTCTTCTGTTTGCGCACCCGTCTGATCGTTTTCTAGCACGATATCAGCAGCAGCATCAGAATTAGCCCTGGCCCATTCCCAACCCTTCATGGAGGCGCGAACAAAACGAGCCATTTTATCAACGAAGGCTGCGTCTGCAAGGTTCTTTTCAAGCACATACAAACCATCTTCTAAGGTTGCTACCCCTTGTTCTTCGTACTTGAAATTGACCAGTTCATCAGCATCCAAGCCGGCATCAATAATCTGCCAGTACTCGTTATAAGTCATAGTGGAGACACATTCAGCTTGTTTTTGCAAAATGGGATCTACGTTAAAGCCTTGCCTTAAAACACTAACTCCACCAGCACTGCCGTCGGTAGCCAAACCTAGTTTGCTCATCCAGCTTAAGAATGGGTACTCGTTGCCATAAAACCAAACTCCTAAGGTTTTATCTGATAGGTCAGCTGGTGAAGTGATGCCACTATCTTTGCGACACGTGAGCATCATGCCTGAGCTTTTAAAAGGCTGGGCAATATTGACCAATGCTAAACCTTTTTCCCTAGAGGCTAGGGCTGATGGCATCCAGTCAATCACGACATCTGCACCACCACCGGCAATTACCTGAGGTGGGGACACATCTGGTCCACCTGGGTTAATCGTTACATTAAGATTTTCTGCCTCATAGAAGCCTTGGTCTTGGGCTACAAAGTAGCCAGCAAACTGGGCTTGAGTCACCCACTTCAGCTGCAGTGTTACGTCATCTGCTGCAAATGCTAAGCTGCTTGATGCAGCCATAGTAAATCCAACAATTAAGCTACTAATATTATATTTATTTTTCATTATTCGAACTCCAACAGTTTATAAATACTACTCCAAAAAAAAATTAATAGTCATCCATGTCTACACACACAAAATGCCAATTAGTGATGGACTTTCCTGAAGGACGCATGCCAAAAAGTCACGCGTCTTTCTAACAAAGCCAGCAAGCCATAAAAGCTTGAGCCAGCTAAAGCTGCAACGGCGATCGTTGCCCACACCATTTCAATATTCATACGCCCCACTTCGATAGATATACGGAACCCCATACCCACAATCGGGGTGCCAAAAAACTCAGCTACAATGGCTCCAATTAAGGCTAGAGTTGAGTTTATTTTCAATGCGTTAAAAATAAATGGCAGTGCGTTAGGTAACCTCAGCTTAAAGAAGCTTTGCCAGTAACTGGCGCCGTAGGAACGCAGTAAGTCTTTTTCCATAGCATCTGATTGGCCCAGCCCCGCAATCGTGTTAACCAGCATTGGAAAAAAGGTCATAATAACTACTACCGCCACTTTAGAATGCCAATCAAAACCAAACCACATGACCATGATGGGTGCGATACCCACTATTGGAATGGCACTAACTAAATTACCCACCGGCAGTAAACCACGCCGTAAAAAGGGAATTTTATCAGCCACAACAGCCACACTAAAACCAACAAAATTACCCAATAAAAAGCCTGGAATAACCGCTTTAATTATTGTTTGATTAAAGTCTGCAGCCAATGTGGGGATTGATGAAGTAATCGCTTCTCCGACCAGACTAGGCGCAGGTAGCAGAACATGAGGAATCGCAAAGCCTATGGTTGCAAGCTCCCATAAACTGATGAACCATGCGCCTAATAGCGCTGGAATCATCAAGTTAATCACACCTTGCACTTTGCTATCAAAGAGCCTAATCGCCGTTAAAAATTTCATACTGGTCCAAACACAAAAGCCTATTGCAATGACCAATAGCCAAAAACCCAACTGTGTTTGCCCCGCCAGTTCAGTATGCTTAACAATACTTGTGACTTGCCAAAGGGCCAGCAAAGTTAATGCTGTGACTAATAAAGCCCGGGGTAATAATTGATTCACAACGACAACCCCTGCCAAAGCGCACAGTGCTACCGTCACCAACAAGGTCAACCAGTTAGCTTGCTGCCAAGCGTTCACATTGGCCATTTCAGCAGAACTAGTTGCCCACGGTAACCATAATGCCAACAATGTGAGCACCAGTGCTAAGGCGCTGGCAGAACCAAAACGATGTAGCATTGAACTAGAGTTCATTACTAACCTCCTGCCCACCAGCGAGCCGATAGCATACTTTGCGCTCAATCAAGCCAAGGATAGAGACCAGGCTGGCCGACATGACTGCAGCAGCAATGAGTGAGGCCCATATGAGATTAGTTTGTCCATAATAAGAACCAGACAGTAAACGCGCCCCTAAGCCCGCTTGCCCACCGGTGGGTAATTCGGCCACTATAGCTCCAACTAAACTTAAGGCAATGGCTACTTTGAGGCTGGCGAACAAGAATGGCACTGCAGAAGGAAGTCGTAAGCGCCAAAATACCTGCCATTTACTGGCACTGTAGGTGTCTAACAAATCGACTAGCATGGGCTGGGGCGAGCGTAAGCCTTTAACCATTCCCACCGCAACAGGAAAGAAGCATAAGTACATAGATATCAGTGCTTTGGGTAGCAACCCACTAATACCCATAGCTCCAAACACCACAATAACCATGGGTGCAAGAGCCAATATAGGAATGGTCTGTGAGGTTATAATCCAGGGCATCAGACTTTTGTCCAAGGTTTCAACATAAACAATGCCAACAGCTAAACCAATGCCTAAACTAGCACCCAATAAAAATCCCACTAAGGTAGACGATAAGGTAATGCCAGCGTGGTAGATTAAACTTCTTTTGGAAGTGACATTTTTGTCAATGATCGTGGCTTTGAGTTCCATTAGAACTTGGTGTGGCGACGGCAAAACAGCGCGTTTCATATTCCAACTATCATTGGCTAGCTGAACTAAACTCCAGTCTATGCCCTTCTTTTCGTAACGGTCAATAATCTGATCACTATTAAGGTGCACCGCACCTGCATACCAAATCATGATGATAGCGAGTATGACCGTGAGCACAGGAATGGTAGAACTGGGCGTGCGCCCTAGTTGAATCTTCGCTGGGGCAGACACTTTAGTCGTCATAACTATGCCCTGCAGCTAGCCCAGCCCGCACACGTTGTGCAATGGCTAAAAATTCAGGGGACTCTCTTATGTCTAAGGTTCTGTCAGCAGGTAAATTACAATCAATAATATCGATGATACGACCAGGCCTTGGCGACATCACCACAATACGGCTGGATAAGAATACTGCCTCTGGAATAGAGTGGGTCACAAATACAACGGTTTTTTGGGTTTGTTGCCATAAGCGCAATAATTGGTCGTTTAAATGGTCTCTGGTGATCTCATCAAGAGCACCAAAGGGTTCATCCATAAATAACAATTGAGGCTCGATAACAAGGGCACGGGCAATAGAAACTCGCTGCTGCATACCCCCAGAGAGCTGCCAAGGGTACTTGTCTTCGAAACCAGATAAATTAACCAACTGCAAATATTCCTGCGCCAGTTGTTGACGCTGGCCACTCTCATAACCCATGATTTCTAACGGTAGCAAAACATTGTCTTGTACCGTGCGCCAAGGCAATAGCGCTGGGGCTTGAAATACATAGCCATAAGCTCTTTGTTTGCGGGCCTCAGCAGGCGACATACCATTGACTAATACAGAGCCACTGGTGGGTTGTTCCAAATCAGCCAATACCCTCATGAGGGTTGTTTTACCACACCCAGACGGACCAATAAAGGACACGAATTCGCCAGCATTGATGTTAAGGTCCACGTTTGACAGGGCTTTAACAACGCCCTCCTTCGTGGGGAAATCCAAACAAACCTCTTTAACCTCAACAACATGGTTAATGCCGGTGCTTGCGCTGGCTGAATTCAATGTAAATGCTCCTTATTATTATTAGATGTAAAATTGACTGCAAGTTAGTTCAAATCAGTCAGTGGGGTATAAGTTTCGGGGCGGCGGTCGCGAAAGAACTGCCAACCATCACGCACTTCTCTCACCATATCCATGTCGAGGTCATGAATCAACAGTTCATCTTCTGTTGCACTGGCTTGGGCTTCTATTACACCTCGGGGATTAACAAAATAGCTAGATCCATAAAATTCGCCAATATTCCATGGTGCTTCAGTGCCTATACGGTTGATCGCTGCAATATAAACTCCATTGGCCGCTGCCGATGCAGGTTGTTCAAGCTCCCATAAATACTTAGAGATTCCTGCTACTGTGGCTGAAGGGTTGTAGATAATTTCAGCACCTTTTAAGGCTAAAGCACGCCAACCCTCAGGGAAGTGCCTGTCATAGCAAATATACACACCTACTTTGCCATAGGCAGTATCAAATACTGGCCAGTTTGACGCACCCGGCTTAAAGAAGAACTTTTCCCAAAATCCACCCACATGAGGGATATGAGTCTTGCGGTATTTACCAAGGTAAGTCCCATCAGCATCAATGACCGCAGCGGTGTTGTAATAGACCCCAGGCATGGCTTCTTCATAGATGGGTACGATGATCACCATCTGATATTTTTTAGCATACTCGCACATCAAATTGGTGGTATGACCATTTGGGATAGGTTCAGCCGCAGCGTACCAACGCTTGTCTTGACTGGGGCAGAAGTAAGGTTGAGTGAATACTTCTTGAAAACAAAGTATTTGTACACCCGCCTCTCCTGCTTGGTCGATTAGAGGCCCATGGGCCTCTAGCATTAAGTCTCTAATTTGCTCAGGTGACATGCTGGTATCACCTTTGAGGCCCATTTGAATTAAACCAGATTTTATTATTGTCATCTTCTTAACCCTTTAAGATTAGGATAATTGAATATTGGTAAGCATCAACTTAGATTAATTTACACGGTAATTTTCACAAGGCAATTACCAAAAAATGTTGATGGAACTGCTATATGGTTTAACAAAAATAGACCAATTGGTCAACAGATTTTGCCCTTTGAATATATTATTTAACTGGCACTAACAAACTGTGATCTACCTCAAACAAACGCATTTGCCAAACGCAGACCGGCTTGCAATGTGACTGCAGCACTGTCAAAAACTGGTATCCCAATCTCATCACTGAGCTCTTTAGCCACCCTCGCTCCACGCATGTTGGTGCACATGATAAAAATAATATCAGGCTTTTTTTGAGCCACATTACGCACCATTTGAGCAATCACACGCTCCTCAATAGCAGCGAATTCACTACTGATGACACCACCATAGTGCTGCTCAGCCAGGCATTTAAAACCCATAGAAGTGTAATTTTTAATGATGCGTTTTTGAACATCAGACGTGTATGGAGTCACCAAACCAAAGGTTTTAGCATTGCATGCGTCCAAAAGTTGGTTCATTTCAAGCATACAACTCCCAGAGGCAATGCCAGTGGCATCTTCAAGCAAATCACACAAGCTTGCATCATGGTCACTACCCAGCCAGCTAGCAGACGTACCACCCCATACAAGACTGCTGACACCCGCATCGCAGAGTAATTTTGCTGCTTCGATTTGTTTCTCCATGGTGAACTGCGCGCACGAATTCTGACTTAATGTCACGTCAATCACTTGCAGCCTAGAAAAATGCACTGTTGCCTCTTTATTGGAGACCATGGTCGCTGCCAGTGGCTCAAGCACAGTGTTTGACGATGGAATCAAAATCCCAATGCGCTTTAAGCTGTCACCTGGGTTGTCACCTGAGCTGTCACCTGAGCTGTCACCAGTATGATTGACTGTTAACGATTTCAAATGATAGACCGCCGTGAAGCGATGCCCCCATCAACGGTAAAGATAGACCCCGAGGTATAACCAGACCGAAAAGACGACAAGAAAACAATTAAATCTGATACTTCGTGCTTGTGAGCTGGGCGACCCAGAGGGTAGTTTGCTTCTAATTCAGTGAATCTACTGGCATCACCTAAGTCAGTTGCTGCACGTTTTTTGAGCATATTGTATATGCGGTCAGTATTTACCGGGCCAGGATTGACTCCAATAACACGTATATTATCGTCTAAGCTATGGCCACCAAGGGCCCGGGTAAAGGCCATCAGGCTCGCATTTCCCGTGGTTCCAGCAATGTATTTAGGATCAAACACTTCGCCACCATTGCCAATGTTGTTGATAATGACACCGCTGCCCGCTGCCTGCATTTTTTGGTAAAACAACCTGCACAAGTTGATGTACCCCATGACTTTAAGATCCCAGCCTTTTCGCCAGGCGGTTTCATCGACGTCCCATAAAGTCCCACTTGGAATAGCGCCTGCATTATTAATGAGAATGTCAACGTTGCCCACGCTCTGCGACAGTGCCTCACAAGCACCACTTTGGGTTAGATCAGCAAAATGACAGCTTACCTTGACGTCATGAGTAGTTTGGATACGGGCTTGGATTTCCTCAAGTTTAGTCGTGCTGCGAGCAGTCAGGTGTAAATTCACACCTTCAGATGCAAACACATCGGCTAGATGCTCACCTATACCCATTGAAGCGCCCGTTATTAACACTGTTTTTCCTGTCAGTTTCAAATCCATAAAAAGTATCTCATTAGTCTAGTTTAGTGAAAGTCTAATACTGTGCGCCCTTGCGCCTTGCCTGTTTGTAGGTCAGCAATGGCAATATTGACTTCATCTAGTGATCGAGTACTAATCACACCTTTAATTTTTCCATTGGCCGCCAACTGCAAAAGCTCATTCATTTCCTGTCGGTTAGAAGCAGAATTGCCGATCACTTGAAGACCACGTTCAATGAGTTCGTGGGCATAAAAAGCCAGCTGTTCTGATGGAACTGCTGTCAAAACAAGCTTTGCCCGCGGTTTGCAGACGGCAAGCATTAACGGCCAAGTGGCCCCAACAGGCGCAAAGTTGATGCAACCATCTGCACCGCCAAGCGCTTTGATCGATGCAATTGCATCGCTATTGGCAACCACAGTTTCATCGGCGCCTAGTGCCTTTGCAGTGGCTAATTTCTGCTGGTCTATATCAATCGCAATCACTTTAATACCTGACTGCTTAGCTATTTGAATAGCGTATTGACCCAAACCACCCAGACCAAAAATGGCTACTGTATCACCCGCTTTAAGGTCTGTTTTCTTCAGTGAGGCATAGGCTGCAGAACCGGCACACATTAAAGGGGCCGCCTCAACAGGGGATATATTGTTGGGGATGGCTGCGGCCCAGTCTTGACGAAGGCAGACGTATTCGGCAAAGCATCCACTCACAGAGTAACCCGTGGCATCAAAATCAGAGCAATAATTCTCGCCCCCCGTATGACATTCCCTACAATGACCACAAGCACTATACACATAGCCAATACCAACGCGGTCTCCAACATCAAACCGGCCATCAGGAGACCCCACCTCTACCACTCGGCCAACACCCTCATGCCCCATAATGAGAGGCAGTGGATTGGGCGAAGCGTGATCACCTCGAGCAATGTGCACGTCTGTAAAACAGACCCCACTGGCTTCAATTTTGACTAGAATTTCACCTACTTTTGGGCTTGGACGGGCAACAGTTTTTATTTCAAGTGGCGCACCATATTGAGTCAACAAGGCTGCTCTCATGGTTTTATTTGTGGCCATAAATCTTACCTCTCTTTTTATCTTGGTATACCATAACTATACACAAGGTATACAAAAATAGCATATACCCTAAAAAACTGTTTAATACTTGGAAAATTAGCCTATATAAATCAGTCACTACCCGAAATAATACACTTGGTATACAATAAAGTGATATTTGGTACTTCAGGTAAGTCTATTTCTTTAATGTAAATCATGTGGACTTTACTCTATTCACCAATAAGGAAAGGCAATGTCGAACATCGTAGAAGAATTTTTGATACCAGGAACAAACAAAGGCCTGTTCTATGGCGGCCAATTTCAGGCCTCAACTTCAGCATCAGAAATAACAGTTCTGGACCCTGCACGGGGAACCCCATTTACAACAGTTCCCAATGGCAGTGCTGAAGACATTCGAGCTGCAGTATCAGCCGCTCGTGCGGCTTTTCCAGCATGGGCAGAATTGGATGCTTTGGACCGTGGCAGGTATCTTCGAGCGTTCGCTGAAGTGATTAGAAAAAATATTCCGTTATTAGCTATACTTGAATCCACAGTGACGGGTCGTGCTGTGCGAGAAATGAAAGCGCAGATGGCACGTATCCCAGAATGGCTGGAGTATTTCGCAGGCATTGCGCCAGGATTGGAGGGGGAGGCAAACTACGTCAAGGGGGATTATGTCACCTTGACCCAATACGAACCACTGGGGCCAACAGCTCTGCTGACTCCATGGAATCACCCCGTTCTAATTCTCATAAAAAAACTCTCCGCAGCTCTAGCAGCGGGTAATACCTGCGTCATTAAACCCTCTGAACTCGCGCCCGTGTCGCCCTTGGTGATCGCGGCCCTTGCGACTGAAGCCGGCTTGCCTGATGGCGTAGTTAATGTGGTCACTGGCGACTCAGCCACGGGTGAGGCCCTTTGTTTGGCAGACGATATTCACTTTATTGACCTGACTGGAGGCACTTCAACGGGCCGCAAGGTGGCCAGTGTTGCAGGCAAAAGATTAATCAGAACCACCATGGAACTGGGAGGAAAAACCCCCGTTGTCGTGTGTGAAGATGCCAATATTGACGCGGCCGTTGCAGGCGTTTTGTTTTCGGCTTTCGTTGCATCTGGACAAACCTGTGTTGCTGGGTCACGCATTATTGTGCATGAGTCTATCTACGACACTTTTGCAAAAAAATTAGCTCAAAGAGCAGATCAAATACAGTTAGGGGATCCCATGGACGAAAGCACACAAATGGGTCCAGTCATCTGCCGCACATCGCTTGATCGATGCAAACAATTTATCGAAACTGCAATAACTGAAGGAGGCCAGCAAATTTCTGGCCTTGAGCCTCTGCAACTTGATGACGAATTTGCCAAAGGCTTTTATCTACGTCCCACAATATTTACCGATGTAAAAATAGACCACACTCTTTTTCTTGAAGAGGTCTTTGGGCCCGTAATATCCCTCACTCGCGTCAGCAACGATGCAGAAGCCATTGCCTGTGCAAATGCAGGTGATTTTGGTTTGGGTGTGTCCATTTGGTCACGCGATATTGGGCGCGCACATCGGTTGTCTAAATCCATCAGAGGTGGGGTCATTTGGCTTAATGATCATCATCGCAATGATCCAAGATCCGTTTGGGGAGGAGTCAAAGATAGTGGCTTCGGTAAAGAAAATGGTTGGGATGCTTTGCGGGCTTATTTGACAAAAAAATCTATCGTAATCCGCACTAAAGAGGGCTACGATGACTGGTTTAAGGACGGGCAGAGGTATGGGTGATACAACAGTATGAGTAGCACTGACAACCGTAAGGCAAAACTCATTGCAACGGAGATAGAAGCTCGTATCATAAAGCGTGAACTCAAACCAGGGGATCGGCTTCTTGAACGATTGTTAGCCGAAGAATTTGGTGTATCACGAACCCCAGTGCGCGAGGCCATTAGGCAACTTGTTGAAACCCGACTGGTCACTGACAATGGCAGGCGTGGGGCGCTCGTTGCGCATTTGAGTATTTCTGAATTACTTGACGCCTTTCTTGTGGTGGCAGAACTTGAAGGACTCGCCGCCAGACAGGCCGCAAAACGCATGCGCGAAGAGCAAATTGTTAAAGCATTTGATGCCAATGCCCTTTGCCAACAAGCCGCAGCAGTTAAAGATACGGAAACGTTTAATGCCATGAATATGGTTTTTCATAACTTAGTAATAGAGGGCTCACACAATACAATGTTGCAGGGCCAACTTAACACAGCTCGCACCATCACCTTTCCATACCGGCACTATGTGTCTAGCTTACCAGGTTACATGACACAATCTGTTGACGAGCATGATGCCTTACTCAAGGCCATATCAAACTCAGAAAGTGATACCGCATACCAACTCATGCGAGATCATGTACGACTGCAAGGCGAACAAATTGAAGATGTTATTCACCACCTAGAAAGGCGCAACAGCAGCACAGTCGAGCAATGAAACTAAACCCATATTGATCAGTAAAGGTCAGCTGTGACCCAACCTGGCTGCAGTCTTATGCAGTTCATAGGCTAGATTAGGATCAGTGGCCACAACGCAAAAATTAGCCTTAGTTACAGACTATGGTGTTAGTTCCAAATTGGTGCAAATAAATTTAAGTGAATGCCTAATAAAGCAAATATGGTGCGTTTAGATGAATTTTATAAACACGATTGTTATGTAGAACGCTGTTTTATATCATATTTACTTTTTTGGCACGATAATCGCACTAATCAAGTTAACGTTCACAAAAACTAACAGAGGCTGCCATCTAAAACTTATACATCTAAATTTCAGTCTAGGCCGATATTCACTTGATTCACAAAAATTACTGAGAAAACACATAATGAACAAACTTGTAAACAAACCCTTGATTGCCTCTATCTTTTACAACACTATAGTTGCTAGTGGTGTTCAGGCTAAAGGAGGTACAGGATTTTCGTGGGGGAGCACGGACACTGAAACACACATAGATGGCAATGATTTTGTTGACCACTTGGTAAATTTATGTTTTAGTAATTGTCAATAAAAATAAAATTAATTTGAGGATTGTATTATGAAGTTAATGGATATAATTTCAAAAGCACGCATGCTTGCTGCGGCGGTTGCTTTTGGTTTGATCATAGCTCCAGCAATTGCTGTTGCTGGCAGTGTTAAGGTGGCAGGTATTTTTACTCTGCCCGTTGAACAACAGTGGATTAGTCGCATCCATATTGCTCTTAGCGCAGCTGAAAAACGTGGCGAAATTGAGTACGTATATTCCGAAAACGTTTCTAATACAGATTACGAACGCGTCATGCGAGAGTATGCGGAACAGGGTGTAGACCTTATTGTTGGTGAAGTTTTTGGTCTTGAACGTGCGGCCCGCAAGGTCGCGGCAGACTACCCAGAAACTGCTTATTTAATGGGTTCATCATTTGCACCTCAAGCGCCAAACTTTTCTGTATTCGATAATTATATTCACGAACCAGCCTATTTATCAGGCATGGCTGCCGGTGCAGTAAGTGAGTCAAACGTCATTGGTATGGTGGGTGGTTACGCCATCCCGGAGGTTAACCGTTTAATGCATGCATTTATGGCTGGCGCTCGCGAAATGAATTCTGATGTCACCTTTTTGGTGAACTTTCTTGATAGCTGGTACGATCCACCAAAGGCCAAGGAAAGCGCGTTCGCAATGATCGATGCTGGAGCCGACGTAATGTATGCCGAACGCTTTGGTGTAGCTGATGCTGCCGTTGAACGTGGTAAGAAAGCCATAGGTAACGTTATTGATACAGCTAACGACTATCCAGGTACTATTTTAGCTTCCGCTTTGTGGCATATGGAAGCCACTATTGATAAAGCCATCGGTGCTGTCGCTGATGGATCCTATACAGCCGATGACTATAGCCAATATAGTTTTATGGCACATAATGGTGGTTCCCTTGCGATTGATAAAAGCTTAGTTCCCGCTAATGTGGTCGCGGCTATTGCTGCTAAAGAAGCGGCCATTCGAGATGGTAGCTTTGTCGTGACCATTAATGACGAAACTCCAGTATCAGATAACTGATCATTAGGCTTTTTGTTGCTCAAAATCCCGTCAGATGATGCCCTTCATCTGACGGGATTTTTGTATTCACCTTATTTGTTAGCGGACTCCCGATATGAACAATGACACTGTGCTATCTCTAAACCAATTGAGTAAGCAGTTTGGCACTGTGATAGCCAATGAGTCAGTCAGTATCGACTTAAAACGTGGCGAAATTTTGTCTTTACTGGGTGAAAATGGTGCCGGCAAAACGACGTTAATGAACATGCTTTTTGGTCACTACATGCCCGACTCTGGCAGTATTGACGTGGCTGATGCAAGTGGTCAGCTAACACCTTTGACTTTGGGTCATCCTCAAGCTGCGTTGAACGTAGGCATTGGCATGGTTCATCAGCACTTTACCCTCGCTGAAAATTTATCAGCGATAGATAACATACTGCTGGGCTCTGAAAGTTTATTCGCGTGGCGTCGATCCATGCACCAAGCCCGCGAAAAAATTAACACCATCATGCAGCGCACGGGGTTAAGTGCCCCCCTTGATACCATTGTAGGTCAGCTTTCAGTGGGTGAGCGCCAGCGTGTAGAAATCCTCAAAGCACTTTATCGAGATGCACGCATATTGGTGTTGGATGAGCCCACCGCTGTGCTGACGCCACAGGAAGCAGACACCTTATTTGCTAATATCGAGATTATGGCCAAAGACGGTTTGTCTGTCATTTTTATCTCTCATAAATTACGTGAAGTGCTCGCTTTTTCTCATCGTATAGCCGTGTTAAGGCATGGAAAAAAGGTGGGAGAAATTGCCACTAAAGATGCAGATGAAAAAATAATATCACGCTTGATGGTTGGCGCAGATACGCCACCCACTGCCCGAGAAACCATGGATACCGGAGCCACAGTGCTTCAGCTCATCGACCTTTCAGTGACAGGTCATAGTGCACGCACTAGTTTAGAGCACATTAACCTTAGCGTCTGTGCTAATGAGATTGTTGGCATTGCAGGCGTGTCTGGCAATGGGCAATCCACCCTAGCAAAAGTCTTATCAGGTTTGATCACCCCCACTGCGGGCCAAGTTAAAATTGATGGTGAAAAGGTCAGCCTATTTACGCCAGCCAATATACTTAAAGCAGGTGTAGGCAGAATTCCTGAAGACCGCCATCAGGATGGTGTCATCGGTGCTATGAGTGTGGCTGAGAACTTAGCGATTGAAAATCTGGATAGTGATGAGATTCAAACCAATGGTTTTTTACGTCATCAACAACTTAAACAGAATGCCCAACACCTCAGCCAAAAATACGATATCCGCGGCCCAGGCATTGAGGCCCCCGCGCGCCTGCTATCAGGTGGAAACATTCAAAAACTCATCCTAGCTCGAGTTTTTGAAGCCTCACCAAGACTTATTTTGGCGAATCAGCCTACCCGTGGTTTAGATATGGGCGCTGCTAGCGAAGTAGGCAAGCGGCTGATGCAAGCACGAAAACGAGGGGCTGGGGTGTTGCTTATTTCAGAGGACTTAGACGAACTACTGGCTTTAGCAGATCGTATTGTCATTATGCATGACGGAGACTTACATATGGCACCCAGCCATGACCGAGGTCAAATAGGATTAATTATGGCAGGACAAACCTCATGATTCGGATCGAACCCCGTGAATCACCATCACGACGCTTAACCATTGGCATCCCAGTGGCATCTGCCCTACTGGCATTATTGCTTGCTGCCATACCCTTGAGTTTTGCAGGCGCTAATATTGGTGAAGCCTATCAACAAATGGCGAAGGGAATCTTTGGTTCACTGTTCGCCTTTACAGAAATGTTAACCCGAGCAACTCCACTTATATTCACCGGTTTAGCTGCGACTTTAGCCTTTCGTGCCAAACTTTGGAATATTGGCGCCGAGGGCCAACTTTACTTAGGTGCTATGGCCGCCGTAGCTGTGGGTACAGGCTGGCTTGATGGCCCTCCCATATTGCTCATACCCGTGATTCTGATCGCTGGTGCATTAGCTGGCGCTCTGGGCATGGCAGGCCCTGCCTACCTCAAAACCCGCTTCGGTGCAGATGAAGTGGTGACCACATTGTTACTTAATTTTATTATCTTAATATTTATCCAGATGATGCTGGAAGGCCCACTTAAAGATCCTATGGGTATGGGGTGGCCACAATCTAGTCCGGTCGTCGATAATGCTCTATTGCCACAAATATTACCCCGTATGCGCCTGCATTATGGCTTAGTCATTGCCCTTGTGGCGGCAGTCGTTGCGCATATTATGCTGTCCAAAAGTGTGTGGGGTTTAAAGTTAAGAGCCGTTGGCGAAAATGCCAGCGCAGCCCTGCATGCCGGCATTGGAGTAAAGCGTACATTAATGAGTGCAGCCTTAATTTCTGGTGCACTAGCAGGGTTAGCCGGAGTCAGCGAAGTCGCCGGCTTACGTGGCTATCTCACTACTGATTTATCCCCTGGTTATGGTTATACCGGCATCGTTGTGGCCATGCTTGCTGGGTTATCACCTTTAGGCGTTGTTATAGCAGCCCTGTTCATTGCATCAGTATTTGTGGGGGCTGACTCTATGAGCCGTGCTATAGGCGTTTCAAGTTACTTGGCAGACCTCGTTGTATCTATGGCGTTAATTTGTGTCTTAATTGGCGGTTTTATTGCCCGTTTCACTATTAAAATAAACCCCGTTAATAAACAGCAATCCACCCCAGACACAGGAGCAAGATAATGGAAATATTAGACATTTTGCTCAGTGAAAACTTTTGGGCTGCTGCATTACGCATTGCCACGCCCTTAATCTTTGGTGTGTTAGGGGCCCTTATTTGTGAAAAATCAGGAGTTTTAAACTTAGGCATCGAAGGCATTTTTGCTGCAGGTGCTATGGCCGGATGGATGGCCGTTTGGCTGGGTGCAGACCTTTGGAGTGGGTTATTCTTTGCCGCTTTGACAGGTGCTTTTTTTGGCCTTATCCATGCTATTTTAACGGTGCCATTGGGTCTATCACAGCACGTTTCAGGCTTGGGTATCACCATGTTTGCCACTTCTGTAAGCTATTTTACTTATCGAACCGCCCTTCCTGAGGTGAGCAGCCCACCACGCATTGAACCATTCCAACCCCTTGATATTCCTATACTGTCGGATATACCTTTTCTAGGGCCTGTGTTATTTCAGCAAACCGCAATGACTTGGTTGGCACTGTTTTTAGTGGCCCTTGTATGGTGGGTCTATAATCGCACTCCTCTAGGCCAAGCCCTACGAGCTGTAGGCGACAACCCCGATTCAGTAGATGCTCAAGGTTTATCAGTCTATGGCCTGCGTATGGGGGCTATTGTCGCAGGCTCCGCATGCATGGCACTGGGGGGAGCATTTCTCACTATGTCTGCGTTTGACGCCTTTTTCTTTGGCATGGTCAATGGCCGTGGCTGGATCTGCATAGCCTTAGTTATTTTTGCCAGCTGGCGTCCAGGCAAGGCATTATTAGGGGCTTTATTATTTGGCGCTTTTGATGCATTTCAAGTACGCTTGCAAACTGAAGTAGGGGCTTTTGTACCCTCTCAAGTGTTTTTAATGGCGCCTTATATACTTTCAATTATTGCCTTAGTCATTGTAGCTCGGCGGGCGGAATACCCAAGGGCATTGTTAACCCCATGGTTCAAAGGACAACGTTAATGAATTTTGATCTTTTAATTAAGAATGCGTGTTTACAAGATGGACGTAAAAATATTGATGTGGGCTGCTCTGACGGCACTATTATTGCAGTTCAACCCAATATCAAACAATCTGCTAGCTTGGTTATTGATGCACAAGGTCAGTTATTGAGCCCACCGTTTGTCGACCCTCACTTTCATATGGACTCCACCTTATCCCTTGGGCAGCCCCGCATGAACATTTCTGGCACCTTGCTTGAAGGTATCGCCTTATGGGGAGAATTAAAACCCAAACAAAGTGTGGATGATATTATCAAACGTGCCATGCATTATTGTGACCTTGCTGTTGCTATGGGCATTGGCGCCATTCGCAGTCATGTTGATGTGTGTGATGATGAGTTGAAAAGTGTCACTGCAATGCTTGAAGTGCGCAGGCTCGTTGCGCCTTACTTGGATTTGCAGTTAGTTGCCTTTCCACAAGATGGTTTATTACGTGATCCAAAAGCTCATGCCAATCTCGTTCGAGCCTTGGATATGGGGGTTGATGTGATTGGTGGCATCCCTCATTTTGAGCGTACCATGCAAGATGGTACATCATCTGTCAAAATCCTATGTGAGTTAGCTGCTGCAAGGGGATTACGAGTGGATATGCACTGCGACGAGTCAGATGACCCACACAGTCGCCATGTAGAAACACTGGCCAGTGAAACCCTGCGCCTAGGCCTCCAAGGTCGAGTTGCAGGCTCACATCTTACGTCCATGCACTCCATGGACAACTATTATGTTTCCAAGCTACTCCCCTTATTAGCCGAAGCAGAATTGCACGCTATTCCCAATCCACTCATTAATATCATGTTACAAGGCCGCCACGATAACTACCCTAAACGCCGTGGTCAAACTCGAGTTCCTGAACTTAAAGCAGCCGGTGTGAACGTTGGTTTTGGTTCTGACTGTATGATGGACCCTTGGTATTCAATGGGCCGTGCAGACATGCTTGATGTCGCAAGCATGGGAATGCACGTGGGGCAATTGTCGAGTCGGGCAGACATGACATGGTGTTTTGATGCCGTGACTTATAATTCTGCAGCCATTATGGGTTTGCAAGATTATGGTATTGTTGAAGGTCATCAGGCCAACATGGTGCTATTGCAGGCCACCGATCCAATTGAAGCCATTCGGTTAAAAGCCACACGCTTGATGGTCTTTCGTAAAGCTCAATTGATTGCTCAAACCCCAGCCAGTCATACGCAGCTTCAATTGCCAGGGCGTCCTAGTATGGTTGATCCTGCAAAAACGTTACTTTAGATAGACCAAAAACCATTGAAGACAATGAAGGGCTGTCAGATATGATTACAAACGAGGTTTTAAGTCAAGACCACGCACGAGCACTTCAATGACATAGCCTGTGGCCGGCGGGTATATTTCTTTTTCATAGTTTTTGGGTTCCATCACTGCAGAGATTTGTGACTCAAAGTCGGCATAGGTCTGTGTCAAAGCCCAAATCATAAAAAATACATGGGCTGGGTCTATGGGAGCCATTAAACCCTCTTTTTGCCACACCAAAAACACTTCACCTTTTTCTTTCACCCATGAACGCAACTCGGTTTGCATGAAATTATCAATAATGGGGGCCCCTGCTATAATTTCCATTGCAATCAAGCGCGAAGCTTCTGGATACTGCCGAGACAACTGCATTTTTTTTGAGATATATTGGGTAATTACATCGATGGGTTGATCGTCTTTGTGTAATTCCCCAAGAGAGTTCAACCATTGCCGAATGACTCGAACTATAACGACCTGATAAAGCTCTTGCTTGGTTTTAAAGTAGTACAGCATATTGGTTTTTGACATGCCTGCTTGGATCGCAATTTCATCAATGCGCGCACCCGAAAACCCTTTACGTGAAAAAACTTTCACGGCTGCCTCTAACACTTTCTGTTGGTTTTTCTCACCAATTGATCCTGCTTTAAAGCGTGCAGTTCGTTCAGACGGGAGCAAATTTGAGTGAATATTCATTAAAAAAATAGGCCTGCTGTAAGCATAACTTAAAACGTCCAAATACATACTTGTTGAGGCACTAACATGCACCTACTGACTAAAAAAATCCCAATTCAGGTGCGTCTTAGACCATATAAATTTCTAATTTTTATAAAACAAACGACTTTTAAAGACTTTTAAAATTAGCGTGGTTAAAGTGTATCATACCCACTGTGGCTGATCTAAAAATATAACCAGCCACAGTGATCGAAAGCATTGTGTAATGACACAGACTTTAGACTAGAGTCCTATTATACTGCTTTGACAAGTGATTAAAATAACGTTAAGTATCGATAGGCTGTAATCATAGGCAGTCAAAAACCTCTCACTATTTAGCTTTATTATTTAGCTTTATTATTTAGCTTTATTATTTAGCTTTATTGTTTCGCTTCATTAATTTAAGCCAGAGCCATTAGCTCTGTTATTATCCATAAAGGCTCCAACATGACACAAACTCAAATCGTTACTTTTGCTCAAGCGGGCGGCCCTGAGGTTATGGCGCTGACTGAAAAAACACTTTCCGCCCCCAGTGCTGGCGAAGTCAGTATTAAGCAAGAAGCCATTGGGGTAAATTACATTGATGTGTATAAACGCAGTGGTGTTTATCCCACCCAATTTCCATCTGGGTTAGGCTTTGATGCTGCAGGGGTAGTCATTGCAGTGGGAGAAGGTGTAACTCACGTGAAACTGGGCGAACGTGTGGCGTATGCTGCTCCCTCACAAGAATCTTATGCCAGCCATCGAACCCTAAACGCGGCTCAAGTTTGTCCTTTGCCCGATAATATTTCTTTTGAACAAGCCGCCGCTATTATGCTCAAAGGTTTGACCACCCAATACTTGTTTGAGCAAACCACACCTTTGCAAGCTGGTGATACGGTATTATTCCACGCCGCCGCAGGGGGGGTTGGCTTACTCGCCTGCCAGTGGGCGGCCGCTAAGGGTTTGACCCTGATAGGCACGGCGGGATCAGACGAAAAATGTGCACTTGCATTAGCTAATGGTGCAACCCACTGCATTAATTATACGCGTGAAGATTTTTCCAAAAAAGTACAAGAATTAACCCATGGTAAAGGTGTGGACGTCGTCATGGATTCTGTGGGTGCATCCACCTTTGAAGGGTCTCTAAACTCACTCAAACCCTTTGGCATGATGATCACCTTTGGTAATGCCTCGGGTAAAGTTCCACCAGTCGATGTGGGAATTCTTGCTGCCAAGGGTTCTTTAAAATTAACCCGTCCCACAGTTGCAACCTACGTTGCTGATTTTGATCGGTGCCAAAAAATGGCTAAGCACCTATTTGAGATGGTAAGTTCGGGGGCCATTAAAGTTCACATAGGTAACGTCTACCCCATGGCTAATGCAGCCCAAGCCCATATTGATTTAGAAAGTCGTCTAACCACTGGTTCTAGTATTTTAATCCCTTAAAGTTTTGGGCTGCCCTTCAATGTTAAAAGGTAGCCCAATACATTACTCCAACAGTTGCAAAGCCTTAACGCCCTAACCTAACAAGACCAGAAGCGAGTCCTACAGCAGAGGCCACGCCATCAATGACCGGAACATTATGGGTTTGCGATAACTGACTAGCAAGATCTGCCATACCCGCGCAACCAAGCACTAGAGCACCGGGTTGTTCTTCACGTAAGGAACATGCCATTTCATTAGAAATTTTATCTCTGGCACTACTGCCATCAATTTCCAGGTCCAGCACTTCAACTTCACTCGCCCTTACCTTAAGGCAGGCAGACTCTAGACCATAATCCCTAAGGTTCTCTTCAATCACGGGCACAGATATAGCCAGTGTGGTGACTACAGAAAACTTAGCACCCAGTAGCATTGCGACATGAAAAGCCGCCTCACCTATGCCAATAGTGGGCACACCACTCAGTCTGCGCGCCTCCGCAAGACCCGTATCATCAAAGCAAGCCAAAATAATGGCATCAAAACCATCATCACGCCCTTTAGCCACCTCTTCCAACATCCCCGGCAGTGCCGCTAGGCCATCTTCTGGTCCTTGGATAGATGCGGGGCCAGTTTTAGGGTTACGGGCCACAATATCAACATCGGGGGCCGCCACTTGTCGCGCCACCTCGCCAATTTTATCGGTCATAGATGATGTTGTATTTGGATTAATTAACAATATTCTAATATTTTTTTTGTTCACGAAACTTCCCCACCCAAATAGAGAGCTTTAATACGGTCATCCGCTAGTAAGTCCTTAGACAAACCACTAAGCGCCACGGAACCTGTAGCCATGGCATAAGCACGATGAGATATTCGCAAAGCCATACGTGAGTTCTGTTCTACCAGCAGTACTGATACTTTTTCATCTCGGTTTATGTCAACTATCGACTGAGCAATGTTCTGCACTAATTTAGGCGCAATCCCCAATGATGGCTCATCCAGCAAAAGTAGCCGAGGTTTTGCCATCAGTGCTCGACCAATAACCAACATTTGCTGCTCACCGCCACTGAGCGTGCCTGCACTTTGAGCGTACCTTTCTTTAAGCCTTGGGAACCGGCCCAGCACCATTTCTAATGTCTGAGCAATACCGACCTTATCTTTACGACTAAATGCGCCCATCATTAAATTGTCTTTAATTGACATAAAGGGAAATACCCTCCGACCCTCAGGTACCATGGCAATGCCCATCTCTACGATCTTATCTGGCTTTGTGCCGTCAATGCGCTGACCTAAATACTCAATAGAACCTTGTCTAAGCCCCTGCAAGCCTGTTATAGCTCGCAATATTGATGACTTACCAGCACCATTGGCTCCGATTAAGGCCACAGTTTCTCCCTCATCTATGTTAATTGACACCCCTTTGAGGGCGTAGACATGGTCATAGTAGAGTTCAACATTTTCAAATTTTAATAATGCGGTCATGGTTAAAGCCCAATTGAGTCGTCTTCGCTGCCTAAATAGGCTTCGATGACTTGTTCATTTTGCTGTATTTGTTGTGGCGTTCCCTCAGCTATTTTTTCGCCAAAATTAAGCACCACAATACGATCTGAAATCTTCATTACAGCGGGCATGTCATGTTCTACTAACAACACAGTCACACCACGGTCACGCACACCACTAACGAGTTCTACGGTACGCATGGTTTCATCATGATTCATGCCAGCAAAAGGTTCATCCAATAGCAGTATTTTAGGATCAGTGGCTAAGCCAATGGCAATTCCCAGTGCGCGTAAATGCCCTTGGGGAAGAGTACTAGCCAGTTCGCCTGAGATTTCACTTAAATTAAGAAACTCAAGTATTTCATCAGCTGAGCGACGAAACTCGGTTTCATCTATATGGGCTCTGCGTGAGCCCATATAAAAACCAAGGAGGTTGGTTTTTGATCGCAAATGATGGGCAATGACCACATTCTCTCGCACAGTCATACTTTTAAAGATGGTGGTTTCTTGAAAAGTACGAACTACGCCTCTTCGAGCCACAATATGCGGCGCTAGGTTAGAAATACGTTCGCCTTTAAACAGCACTTCTCCAGATGTGGTGCGTAAAAATGATGAAATCATCTTAAAAAGTGTCGACTTACCAGCCCCGTTTGGGCCAATCACAGAGAGTATTTCTTTTTCTTGCACAGCGAATGAAATATCTTTATTCGCCGTCAATCCACCAAATTTTTTGGTGACACTTTTGACCTCTAGTAAGGCACTCATTTTTTCTCCTTGTTCCATTTGAACAAACGAAGGCTTAACAGACCATTAGGTACCGTTAGCATTAGAAGAATCAAAATAGACGAATAAATGAGCAGTTGAAACTTGCCCGTTTGAAACAGTAAGTCCCAGCCAAAATAAATCACGACGGTGCCCAACATGGGACCAAAGACATAACCCAGCCCCCCAACAAACACATTAAGCATAAAGTTAATGGAGTCGGCTACCTGAAAGCTGGTGGGATAAATAGACTGTGAAATTGCTACAAAAATCGACCCACCAACACCCCCAAGAAATGATGAGATCGCATAAGCGGTAATCCGCAAGGTGGTAATGTTAACACCAATGGATGATGCTAATTCTTCGTTTTGCTGCAGGGATCTGCACAAGTGTCCCATGCGAGAATTAACCAAGCGATACATGCCCGCAAAGCAGATCACCATCAGCGTCACCGCTAGGTAATAGAATGCCAGCTTCACATTTTCTAAGGTAGAAAAATCTGGAATAATGGTCATCCCAAAAACAGACAATTCTCCCGGTAATGGTATGGATACAATACCCTTCGCACCATTGGTTATGGGTAATGCCAATGCCGTCAACTTTGCAACCTCAGTCAGTACAAGGGTAATCATGGCAAAATAGACGCCCTTCAAGCGCAGTATTGGCAAGCCAATCAGCACACTCAAAACCGCACAAAAAAGCCCTGCTAAGGGGATGGTTAGCCAGAAAGAAACCTCATACTGGGTCACCAATACTGCAGACAGATAACCACCAGCAAGGGCATACGCACCTTGCCCAATATTAATACGGCCAATATAAAATGTTAGCCAAACACCTGCACTAGCAATGGAAAGCAACGCAACGGAAGTGAGGGTGTAATAAAAATCCCACCGACCTGACACCTCAATAAGCCAAGGTACGAGCACAAAAACGCCAATGAAGAAAATCACAACTGCTAAAAATCTTGATGTTAGTAACATTGCTCTAACCCCATGGTTTGCCCATCAAACCTTGCGGCCGGATAGACAGAAAAATCATCAAAGAGACAAAAATTACCAGATACGTCAAGTCACCATAAGCAACTAATACAGTCAGGCCAATGGACTCAAGCATACCCAAAATAAAGCCACCCGCAATCGCTCCTGAAATCACGCCTGCCCCACCAATCATAACCATCATAAATGCCTTAATCGAAACCGGCCCACCAATGCCTGAGTTAACCCCAACAATAGACACTAGCAATCCACCCGCAACACCAGCCAGCATCGCTCCTAGAGCAAAGCCAATCATTGAATAGCGGTCAACATTAACCCCCATTAACTGTGCCGCAATTCTGTCCTGAGCTAAGGCCCGCATCGCCCGACCAGGCTTTGAATACTGCATAAAAAGTATAAATGCAACAATAGCTGAGCCCGCTAGAGCAGCGATCAATATTCTGTCATAGGGCATGATGACGACAAAATCTAAGTTCATCACACCATCCAATATTTTGGGAACCCCACGCTGCTTTTCACCAAACAGTAAGAGAATAATAGCGTCTAAGAAGAATGCGATCGCAGCAGCCAACAACATCGTACTTTCTTCCCGCACCGATTTTCGTATGACGGGTCTAAATAGAAATTTTTCAATCACCGCGCCAACCAAACCTAGGGTGACTCCCGACGCAACAATCGCGACAAAGAATGGCAAGCCTAATTTGCCATAAATAATATAGGTGATAAAACCCCCTACAACATACAACTGCCCGTGGGCAAAATTGAGTACATTCATGAGAGCGAAGATTAAGGTTAACCCCAGAGCAATTAACGCGTATTGCATCCCAAGATACAGCCCATTAACAAGAACCTGTTCCATAACAATATTTTCGCTAGACACCCAGGGCAGAGCCCTGGGATAGGATATTAATTCAATGCATCGAAGTTAATCGACCTCAGCAATGAATAAGGTTTCAAACTTGCCTTCATTGTAAACGTTAACAACGAGAGGGATTGATAGCTGACGGCGCTGGCCAAAAGAAGACATGCCAACGTACCTAAGCACTTGATCACCTTTGAGGTATTGATTGGGTGCACTGAAGGTATCCATGGTTTTCTTAAACTCATCAACATTATTGATTGCCGCCGGATTGGCTTTGAGCGTCTCTACAATGTATTCAAGCGCATAAACCTTGGTATTTGACTCATCATTATACTCACCAAACATTTCTGTGTAACGAGCGATGAAGGCCTCCATGTTTTTGGTACGAATAGTAGGCGTTGAAGCACCACCTACAGATATAAACCCATTAGCAAGACTACCAGCACCTTCTTGCAACACTTGTGCGTCCTGACCTGTTTCTGTTGAGATCAAACCTTTAAAGCCCAATTCCCGTGCGGAACGAATAATTTGTGGCGCATTGGCTGGAGCAACTCCCGACAACACCAAAAGATCAGGCTGAAGCTTCACTATGGGGATAATAACGGGCGAAAAGTCTGTCGTATCGACCTGATACGTTACCGTTTTTGAAACCACTTTTAACCCAAGTGCTTCGGCAGCAGCTACACCACTTTCTCGCTGAGTTAGAGGATCAGATTCATTAGCAGCGATAAATGCGACTGTATTCACGCCGTTGTTATCTTTTAAGAATTTGTATATTGCAGGCCCAGACTGATAGTTCGCCACCATACCCAGTACCGCGTTAGAGGCTGGCTTTTGATAAAGTGATTTTGGGAATGCATAAGGAAAATAGATAATGCCATTTTGTTCAGCCACAGGGCGAACCGCTGCTGCACCATCATCAACATTGGGGCCCACTACATAATGGATGTTCTCTTGTGCCATTTTCTCCATGCCCGCAATCGCCCGTTTAGGGTCTTTTTGGTCATCAAATGAAACAATTTCGAGGTCATAAGTAATACTACCTATTTTTACACCACCGTTGTCATTAATAATAGCCGCACCTGCTTCCATGGAGCGTTGGTTAGAAATACCCCACGATGCTGCAGGTCCGCTGGTCACGCCAACAAAACCAATCTTAAGTACCTCATTAGCTGCCAAGGTAATGGGCGAGTGGGCACTTGTTAAAGCCAAGGCCGCTGTCATCAGCGAGGCCTTTAAGAACGTTATTCTTTTCATCATATGCTCCCAATATTTTCAAAATCCTTAAGCACCTAATGCGCCTAAGTGAGTCAAATGCAAATGCTAACTGGCACCAACTTTAATTCACATTACAATTGTTAACAATTATTGTCAAATTGTTAGTAATCTTTGCCAACAATTTTTACGAACACTTATTTAAATTAAAGTCACCTGTTTTTTCCACACCAAAAGGATTCGATCATAAAAGTACTGACTCTTAAAATCATGAGAGCGAAGATTAGGGTAACCCCAGAGCAATTAACGCGTATTGCATCCCAAGATACAGCCCATTAACAAGAACCTGTTCCATAACAATATTTTCGCTAGACACCCAGGGCAGAGCCCTGGGATAGGATATTAATTCAATGCATCGAAGTTAATCGACCTCAGCAATGAATAAGGTTTCAAACTTGCCTTCATTGTAAACGTTAACAACGAGAGGGATTGATAGCTGACGGCGCTGGCCAAAAGAAGACATGCCAACGTACCTAAGCACTTGATCACCTTTGAGGTATTGATTGGGTGCACTGAAGGTATCCATGGTTTTCTTAAACTCATCAACATTATTGATTGCCGCCGGATTGGCTTTGAGCGTCTCTACAATGTATTCAAGCGCATAAACCTTGGTATTTGACTCATCATTATACTCACCAAACATTTCTGTGTAACGAGCGATGAAGGCCTCCATGTTTTTGGTACGAATAGTAGGCGTTGAAGCACCACCTACAGATATAAACCCATTAGCAAGACTACCAGCACCTTCTTGCAACACTTGTGCGTCCTGACCTGTTTCTGTTGAGATCAAACCTTTAAAGCCCAATTCCCGTGCGGAACGAATAATTTGTGGCGCATTGGCTGGAGCAACTCCCGACAACACCAAAAGATCAGGCTGAAGCTTCACTATGGGGATAATAACGGGCGAAAAGTCTGTCGTATCGACCTGATACGTTACCGTTTTTGAAACCACTTTTAACCCAAGTGCTTCGGCAGCAGCTACACCACTTTCTCGCTGAGTTAGAGGATCAGATTCATTAGCAGCGATAAATGCGACTGTATTCACGCCGTTGTTATCTTTTAAGAATTTGTATATTGCAGGCCCAGACTGATAGTTCGCCACCATACCCAGTACCGCGTTAGAGGCTGGCTTTTGATAAAGTGATTTTGGGAATGCATAAGGAAAATAGATAATGCCATTTTGTTCAGCCACAGGGCGAACCGCTGCTGCACCATCATCAACATTGGGGCCCACTACATAATGGATGTTCTCTTGTGCCATTTTCTCCATGCCCGCAATCGCCCGTTTAGGGTCTTTTTGGTCATCAAATGAAACAATTTCGAGGTCATAAGTAATACTACCTATTTTTACACCACCGTTGTCATTAATAATAGCCGCACCTGCTTCCATGGAGCGTTGGTTAGAAATACCCCACGATGCTGCAGGTCCGCTGGTCACGCCAACAAAACCAATCTTAAGTACCTCATTAGCTGCCAAGGTAATGGGCGAGTGGGCACTTGTTAAAGCCAAGGCCGCTGTCATCAGCGAGGCCTTCAGGACTGCGTATTTCGAAAAGCTATTTACAAACATTAGATATTCCTTACTTTCTGATTAAATTAGTATTAGGTTGAACTATTAGCACTAACTTTGTGTGCTTAATTTAATAATTGCAAAGGTTGTGCCAATATTAAAAATCATATTTATTTATTTTTAACTATATATTTCAACAATTTAAGTTTTATTAAATTTGTTCCCCATTAAAAAAATAAGTAGCGCACCATATTGAACATAAATATTTAAAAAGCGCACCAAATTGTTCATCATTTTTGAGAACAATCATGATGAACATGTATTTATGACAATATAGACGCCTGTCATGTACAATGTTGGGAAATAAAGTAGACTTGGATTGTTGTATGATCAAAATATTTTGTTGCAAGCTTGGGAGACTCAATTGACTCAATCGACGGCTATGGGCGGCGATACTTATACCTCAAATCCTGAAGAGCAAGTCGTTGTAGATAGTATCTATACGGCTATTATGGAACAACGGATTGCGCCAAAAACCAAACTTAGCGAAGCAAAGCTATGCGAAGTGTTTGGAGTTGGACGTATGCGAGTGCGACGTGCATTGTTATTGTTGGCGAGCCAAGGCATTGTTGATCTAGAGTCTAATCGAGGCGCTTTCATCGCTTGTCCCAGCCCTCAAGAAGCCAACGATGTGTTTACATCACGCATGCTCATAGAACCTAAACTCGTTCATGGCCTATGTATTGCAACCCATAGCCCTGATGTCAGTCACCTTGAAGAGCACATTAAGCTAGAGCACGCAGCACGCACAGACTCAGATCGGTCTCACATTATCCGGCTCTCTGGTGAGTTTCATGTCAAGCTGGCAAGTATGAGTGGAAATTCGGTGCTCATTAGAATTATTCGAGAATTGGTTACAAGGACCTCACTTATCGTCGGTTTGTTTGGTGATAGTGGACATTCCAGTTGCCCCGATGGCGATCATGCAAACATTTTAGCAGCAATCAAGAAGGGCGAGCCAAGTGAGGCTGAAAGGCTGGTATTTGAGCACCTGCAACATATTCATACAGGCTTAGACCTTTCTAGATCCAAACCCCAAAGACCTGATCTAGCCAAAGTGTTTGGCATGGAGTAAGCCTGCACATGGGCTACATAGGCTTAGCAGACTAGTCTGCCATAGAAACCTCAGCAAACCACTAAGCTAGAAGGCCTCCTATGTGCACAACATTTGACTATATTATTGCTGGTGCTGGATCGGCAGGTTGTGTGTTAGCTCGGCGCTTGTCTGATGCCGGTCATCAGGTACTTTTACTAGAAGTGGGGGGTAGCGACAAATCGTGGATTTTGCAAATGCCCGCTGGTTTACGCTCAGCCTTCAAGCCCACCTCTAAATACAATTCATGGTTTCATACGACCCCACAAAGACACCTTAACCATCGCCAAATACAACAACCTCGTGGTCGTGTGTTAGGTGGTTCTTCTTCAATAAATGGCATGACTTGGCTCCGTGGTCATGCCCTAGACTATGATCGCTGGGCAAAACAAGGCGCTGCAGGCTGGCAATGGGAAAACTGCTTACCTTATTTTAAAAGGCTGGAAAGCACTCAGCAAGGTGATGCTGCATATCGCGGCCGCAACGGCCCTATGCATGCTCAAGTACAACACCAACTTAGCCCTTTAAACTCGGCCTTCTTGGACGCTTGTGCCCAAGCTGGCCACCCAATTACCAATGACGTGAATGGTTTTCAGCAACTTGGTGGCTCGCGCTTTGAAATGAGCGTCAAAGACGGCATCCGCAACAGCACAGCCTACGGTTATTTACACAACCAAGCTAATAACGACAACCTGACTATTTGGACTCACTGCCAAGTGCTTAAGGTCAACCTGAATGGGACTAAAGCTAAAGGCTTTAAGGTGTTTTATAAAGGCCAAACGTTAGATGTGACTGCACGCAAAGAAACCATATTAAGCAGTGGCGTTTTTGCTTCACCTCAGCTGCTTATGCTCTCGGGTATTGGGCCCAGAGAGCACTTATCTGGCCACCATATACCCTGCGTGGTTGATCTGCTTGGTGTAGGAGAAAATCTGCAAGACCATTTGGAATGCCATATTCAAATAGAGACCACACAAGCCGTGTCTTTAAACCGAGAACTACAACCCCACCGCATGCTGTGGGCTGGCATGCAATGGTTTGGCTTTAAAAAAGGCGTGGCTGCGGTGAACCAATGCCACGTAGGGGCTTTTTTAAACAGTTCTGAACAGGTGACTCACCCCGATGTGCAATTTCACTTTTTCCCTATGTTTTTTGACAAAGACTGGATTCCAGTATCAACCACCTATGGCTACCGTATTGGCGTTGGCCCAATGCGCCCCACAAGCAGGGGCAGTGTGCGCTTGCAAACGACAAATGTAACAGATCCTATGCGCATAAACCCCAATTACATGGCCACTGATGCTGATTGGCAGGTGATGCGAGAATGCATGCGCTTAGGCCTGGATGTGGCTCAACAGCCTGCATTTAAACCCTACCACCACCGAGAACATACCCCGGGGCCTTTGATTCGATCAGCCAAGGCCATGGATGACTTTATTCGCCAAGATGCTGCCAGTGCATATCACCCGTGTGGTACCTGTAAAATGGGATCTGATAGTGATGCGATGGCTGTCGTTAATAGTCAACTGCAAGTGCATGGCATAGAAAACCTTCGGGTGATTGATGCTTCAGTAATGCCCTCAGTTCCCAGTGCTAATATCAATGCAGCGACTATTATGTTAGCCGAACGAGCCAGTGATATGCTTCTTGGTAACCCCATGCTGCCTGCAGAACCACTACCCTTTCACTATTCCCATACCCACCCCTAAAACAGGAACTACCCTATGGACCACATCTTCTAACGCCAAGCCAGCAATCAAAAATTAACTGACTCTCAACACCGGCAGTTATGGCAAAGTGATGACAGCAACAATTTTAGCTATGCCTATGCCTATGACTAAGATGTTCGTTTTGTGGTGCAAGCTAGAGGCGATATTTCTTTAGGTATTGTGCAGGTCAATGATATCACTGATGATATTGAATCAGCTTTAAATCCCAGCTTCTTAGCCTATTAGTTAAGTCCACTGTGTTGATGTTTAGCCACTGATATACTTTAATAATGATCCGTAAGAAGAGTTGTTAATATGAACCTGTTTTCTCAATTGTTAGACCCACCTATTAACTTGCTGCCTCAAGATGGCGAAGCCAATTATCACGGTGTGGTTTTTAGTGCTGAGGATGCAGATTATTTTCTAAATTATTTAACCAATCACATTGCATGGAAAAATGACGCTGCCATTATCTTCAATAAAAAAATCACCACCAAACGCAAGGTGGCCTGGTATGCCAGCCAAGCATTTGATTACACCTACTCTAGGATAACTCGGTCTGCATTGCCATGGACACCTGAGTTGCTTGATCTAAAACACAGAGTAGAAGCCATTAGTGGGGAGACATTTAACTCATGTCTGCTCAACTTATACCATAGTGGTGATGAAGGTATGGCTTGGCATAGTGACAGTGAAAGGCAGTTACTGCAAAACGGTGCGATTGCTTCGGTGAGTTTGGGTGCAGAACGACAGTTTATGTTTAAACATAAAAACACCAAAGCAACCCACGCTTCAGTACTACAACACGGCAGCTTGCTAGTGATGAAGGGCGTAACACAAACTCACTGGTTACATCGCTTACCCCCCACTAAGAAAATAAACTTACCAAGAATTAATTTAACCTTCAGAACCGTGACTAAAAGTTAGCTTAATAGGTGTATCAGAGGCCTACCCTTCGATGGTTCAGTTAAACCGTTAACAATCTGTGTAACCGCTAGCTAAACAAGTATTAGATAAGCTTTGTAACTTGGTTTTTTGGCTGGTATCCATGTCACTGGCAAGTAACTGTTTATTTTTAGCGCCCAGTTCATTGCCACCATAGGCACTGATGTTGTACCACACATAAGCACGATCCATGTCCTTTGCAATACCATTGCCATATTGATACATCACACCTAAATGCGCTTGCGCCTCAGCCAGCCCTTGGGTTGCTGATAGGGTATACCATTCTACTGCGGTCTCGTCATTCTCCGACACACCCTGCCCATTGTCATACATAAGCCCAAGGTTAAATTGGGCTGCCACGTCGCCCTGTGCCGCTGCCAAATTAAACCATTTGAGAGCAACGTTATAGTCTTGTGGCACACCTTCACCAGCGGCATACATGGTTCCCAGACCATATTGGCCTGCAGCATCGCCCTGCTCAGCTGCCAATCGGTACCACTTCACCGCTTTTTCAGGATTCTTTTTCACGCCTAAGCCCAGTTTAAATATCGCCGCTAGGGTATTTTGAGAATCAATGTCGCCCTGCTCAGCCAAAGGCACCCATTCTGCTAAAGCGACTTCGTATACGCCTTTTTGGAAAGCTTGAAATCCCTTTTCGTAATCAGCGGCAACTGCCATGCCGCTGCCCATGAGAAATGAGAGCGTTAATCCGATAATTACTTTTTTAATATGCATTTTTTGTCCTAAAAATTTTATAACAATCAGCACAAAATCTACTGATATAAGATCGTGAAAGATATCACAAGATACTAAGAAAATTAAGGCTTTTAACTAGGTCAGCTATAGCTAAAATAGCCCAGTTTTAAATGATGAGTTCCACCTAATAAAAAGTTTAAAAGCAACATGGCACTTATTGGGCTTACCTTTTAGCCTTTAACACACTTCAGTCAGATGTTTCCTCTATTTTTTCCCATGTGTTGTCTGAGGTAAACTTGAAACTGCCTTTAAATGTCATTTGTGGCCATCTTTGAGGTTCAATAATACTCAGAAATAGTTTGTCGTTCTTAACGTATAAGCTATAGATTTTGCCCACTATAGGAAGAAAACTATACGATGCCTCGTACACCAACTGTGTGTCCTCTGCCAGCTTTACCAGCTTAAAATATTCTTCCTTTAGCTCATCAAATTTGGTTTCAAAAAAATGCGTTGCAGTCACACCCCGCTCTTTTTTATGCTGCAGCACATCTGGAACAGTAAAAGCAGGCGCACCAACATGGGTTGGATACGGCATCGTTGCGGCAAAGGTTGTCACACTTTCTGGCTTCTTCATTGGTTATCTCGTTTTAACAATGACACAAAGTATTGAGTCTTAGTAGATGAATAAGTAAAAATTAAAGCCCGTTAATGAGCATTAAACAGTCACCTTTCTGCTTCGTTGTTTAATACAGAGGTCATAGACCGTTTAAGCATCGTATAAATCTGTTCCCCACTGGGTTAACCCTCAAATACAAATCAAACGTTTATTCGTGAGTTGATCCGTTGTGCTTCTATCCATTGTGACTTTAAAAAGTGGGATATTGAGTTCAGCTTAGTGGATGTAGATGCATATTCTGGTTGCCATTATAAGATATACACCAACAGATTGCACAACTGTAAAGGGGTTTATTTAGGTCAAGAAAACAGGAAAACCCAAGATTTAAACTGAGCGTTTAAACAATGGGTTTAAAGAAGGAAATAGCTTTATTAACAACGCCTGACAGGGCCAAACATTAGATTATTGTCACTCTATGTAAGGTTCGACCAACTCGACATTCATCGAGTAAGCTGATTGCACCTCCAAACCATTGGCAACACCCTCTTCATTAAGTTGGGTTTGGGATCGACTGATATTAAGTGTGCCAGTAATCCATACGGGTAAGTAAATGCTCTCTAGCTTATATCCTGTTTTTAATTTTCCATGAATGATCTGATTGGCTGGCGGAGGTGGCGTGTGAATGCATGCCCCATAATAGGGTACTAATAAAAATTCTTTAAGCAGCGTATCACTAAATTCTAGTGGTAACACAAAACCAGGCACTTTGACCTGCATACCTTCAAACGCATCTACCACTGGAGCTGCATCAAACATGGCTTGCGCAGTTTGTTCAAGAATCATTAATTCACTGTCTGAAAGAGCGTAGTACTGGTCGTCGGTTAAGTCATCAAATACTTGATTGGGGTTCCAGTCTTGAGGCATCAGACTTTCCCAATCAATTTTTGTGGGCTCATCTGCAAAAGCACCATGCCAACTGAAACAGGAAAGCAATAGCATGAGCAACAAGGGTCGGTGGGCGACTTTTAAATGTTTCATCAAGTTCTTCTGTGTTATGAGCGGACAGACATACCGTCTGCTAAAGAGTTTTTATAGGCAAAATAAGCAGGCACTAGACCCACCAAAAAACTAGCAGCCAAAAGCACGCTAATCATACCAAGTTCTCTAACGTTTGGTGCGGTTATGGGGATGAACAAACCGTAGTTTTTTTCTATCAGGGGCTGAGCTACCCAAATGCTCGAATAAAGCATGATCAACCCTATTATAATGCCAATCGTGGTGAGCAATACTGTTTCAGTGATGAGTAGGCCCATAATATGCCAGTGACTGGCACCTACGGATCGAAGAATAGCCACTTCACGCCTGCGCTCATTGAGCCCAGCTAGAGAGACTGCCAGCATTCCTGTAAGGGCAGCCACCACTACAAATAAAGAAATAATTAGTAGTGCTTGTTCTGCCACTGACATTAAACTCCAAAGCTCGTGGAGTGCAATGCCAGGAAAAATAGCCAATAAAGGCTCAGCAGCATAGTCGTTAATATAACGCTGCATTTTGAACGACACTATTTTACTGTCCAAACCTACCAGAAAAGCGGTAATCGATTCTGGTTGTAAATTAGATTCTGTCAGTGCTTTTTTAGCCTTACGCTTTTTCATAGCGCCCTGCCAGTTAACATGCATGGCCTCTATGCCAGCTAAGCTGACATGCATGGTTCTATCGACTGGGGTTCCTGTGTGCTCTAAAATACCACTGATGACAAATGGCTTATCCTTATGCTGCGCAAAACTTGCGCTGCCAGTGCCGTGAGAAATAATCACTTGGTCGCCGATGGAGTAGTTCAGTGTGTTAGCCACCTCAGATCCAATGACTGCATCAAATACGCCCTCAAACTGTGCACCAGAAGAAAATTTAAGGGTTCTCTTTTCACCATATTGATAAACAGAGAAATAGTCCCTGCTGGTACCCATGACACGAAAGCCACGGTGTGAATCACCTAGGGATATAGGGATAGTCCATTTAACGCCTTTTTGTTGCGCTATATCCTGATAACTTTTCCAAGTGATGTTGTTGGTGGCACTACCAATCCTGAAAACTGAGTAGAGCAATAGCTGAATAGATCCACTTCGGGCACCAACTATTAAATCTGTACCCGAAATGGTGTTGGCAAAACTACTTTTTGCGTTGACTCGCACCTTCTCAACACCTAGCAAGAGAATAACACTCACTGCAATCGAAACAATCGTTAAAATGGCAGTAGAGCGCCGACTTTTCAAACTCTTACCAGCTAATAATTTGAGGTTCATATATCAGTCTCGTTTTGTGGATTGATGACTGACATATCTGCAACTCGATCGAATAAATGTTGATGCGTGGGGTCGTGACTCACATAAAGAAGGGTTGAACCACTGAGCTTTATTTCGTCGAATAAAAGCTCCATAAATGCTTCTCGCGCATCATAGTCAAGAGATGAAGTAGGCTCGTCTGCAATAATGAGTTGAGGTTGTCCAATCAGCGCACGAGCCGCCGCCACTCGCTGTTGTTGCCCCACACTCAATTCACTTGTAGTCCGCTGAAAACTAAACTGTCCCTTCGCATACAAACGACTCAGCAAGTAAATTGCCTCTTCATTAACGCTGCCTGAACGTTCAATCGCATTGTCGCGCCTCAGCTTTGAGAACCGGCACGGTAAGGTCACATTCTCAAGTATTGATAAATAAGGGATCAAGTTGAATTGCTGAAAGATAAAACCAATGTGGTCTGCTCGAACCCTGTCTCGCTGCAATTCTTTAAGCTGGCAAAAATCCTGCCCTACAATTTCAACCTGCCCTCGCTGGGGCCTGACAATACCACCGATAATATTAAGAAGGGTGGACTTTCCAGATCCAGAAGCCCCCCGAATAAACACATGCTCATGTTCTTCTATGCTGAAATTACCCGATTTAATAGTGAGATTTGCTTGGGCATGCCAAGCAAAATCCACTTCTTTAAGTCTTATTATGGGTGACTTAGAGTCAGACTCAGTCATTAGTTACCTAATTTAATCCGCGTATTGTTGACATCTAATTCCTGTTTGATTTGCCCTTCAGAATAAATTACCTGAACATCAAGGTCAGCAATGCCTGGGAAAAACTTAAACATATTCACATCGATGGCTGCCAAATTATTAAGCTGATTGCATTCTAACCTATATTCAGCAATAAATTCTGCGTGCTCAGCTTTGGCCACCTCTCCATGATCGTCATGGTCTGCCTCATGATCGTCATGGTCTGCTTCATGATCGTCATGACCTTCTTCATGACCTTCTTCATGGCCTTCTTCATGACCTTCTTCATGACCTTCTTCATGCTCGGTCACCCAATTCGCAGATGATTCAACTGTTTGGCAGGACACGTCCCCTACTAGTTGAAAAATAGTATCAAAGTCAGACAGATTTTTTTTGGCCTGTTTAATTAACAACAGCTGTTGTTGATCTTCAGTTGCATATTCAAAACCAACAATATTGACTGCTGGTGATTCAAATTTCATCTCAATGGTGTTGGTGTCTATGGCAATATCAAGACTAGCACTGCCATGTTCATGTGCATCTAACTCACTAGCAATCGCATGGTGAGAGGGTAGTGTAAGCATGAGACTGGCCAACGCCATAGTCATAGGGTTTGATGTTTTCATTACTGTTCCTAAGATATGTTATAACATAACAATTATGTTAGCATGGAAATAATAAATAAACATCACTACCAAGTAAATTTTAATCAATTAAACGGCGTATCTAATCATTCAGTTAGTTTTTAAAACGTTTCTTCACGCAGAAGGTTATCAGCACAAAATCTCCTTAGCGGCGCAGTTGTGAGACGATATCAATCGTCGTTGAACAGATAATCCACAGACTTCAAGAAATAAAAGTATAACTCCACAGTGACTTTCACTTGACTAGTGATCAAGCAGTCAGGACTTTTACCTCATGCATGACTTTATCTAACATATGTAACAAATGGTTAACGTCCTCCGCGCCAATGGTGAGTGGTGGGCGTATTTTTAATACATTGTCATCTGGGCCTTCACTACCCATCAAGATACGCTCTTCACACATACGATTTTTCACGTAATCAGCAATCTGAGTTGCTGGTTTACGAGAGTCTGGATCACTAATCAAGTCCACACCAACGAACAACCCAAAGCCACGCACATCACCAATACACGCATGCTCTCGTTGCAGTTTGCGCAAGCCTGCAAATAACAATTTGCCCATGTCCTGCGCATTATTCATCAACTGTTCGTCTTCAACAATGCGCAATACTTCAGTGCCCACTACGCAAGATAGATTGGAGCCGCCAAAGGTAGAAAAAAACTCTGGACCATGAGCAAAACTTGCAGCAATTGCAGGACGAGTCACAACCACACCAATAGGATGACCATTGCCTATAGGTTTGCCTAGTACCACGACGTCAGGCACCACTTGCTGTTGTTCAAAGCCAAAATAAAAATCACCCAAACGCCCTAGCCCTGTCTGCACTTCGTCAGCAATACACAGACCCCCTGCACTTCGCACGTGCTTATATACATGCTGAAGATAGTCTGGTGGCGGCACAATTTGCCCGCCTACGCTGGGGAAGGTTTCTGCAATAAAGCCTGCTAGCTGCTCTCCATTAGCCTTTAAAGTGGCAATGTGCTGTGCCACTTGTTGCGCATAGAGTTCACCAGCAGCCTTGTCATCACGTCGATACTGACCACGATAGTCATCGGCCACATCTACCAAATGCACCCAATCGGGCTGGGTTAAACCACCCGCCCCAGCTCTTGGAGAAGCAAACTTATAGGCCGAAATATCAACAGTACCCGTAGTATTGCCAAAATAACCATGCTGGGGTGTGATTATTTGCTTCGCTCCGGTGTGGGCACGAGCTAAGCGAAGGGCAAGCTCATTCGCTTCACTACCCGAATTAACAAAATAGCACACCGACAATTCACTCGGCATATGGCTTAATACTTGCTCTGCAAAGGCTGACCGACTAGGGTGAAGGTAACGAGAATTAGTATTGATACGCACCAATTGTTCGGCCGCAACCTGAGCAACTCGAGGATGGGCATGCCCCACATGGGGTACATTGTTATAGGCGTCGAGGTAAGGCCGGCCCCATTCGTCAAACAAATAATGGCGCCAACCTCTCAGGAACATTAATGGCTCTGCATAACTCAGCTTAAGGTTTTGACCAAAGTGATCTTGGCGCACCTGTTGGGCGTGGTCTTTACTGGGCGGGCTATACTGAGTGACATCATGATCTAAATTGAGCAATAAGGAAGGATTTGGGCACACACTTTGCCATAGATTCATATCATCTGGGTCTACGGCACCAGGCCAATCATAGCCCATACCCTCAATAGACAAGGCTAACTGCACATGGACATGAGGATCCCAACCACCGTTGTGACTTGGCTCACCTAAGTGTGCAAATACATCACCTGCACTAAGTTCTTGGCCCACTTTAAGCTGGGTGACTGAACTTGGATTGAGGTGACCGTATAAACTATAAAACTCATCACCTCTGGGGGATCGATGTCGCAGAATAACCACACCACCATAATCTAAATTAGCTTGACGATTATCTATGGCTTCTACCGTGGCTGCTAAGGGCGCATGTAAGGCGGTGCCTGCTGGGGCAAATATATCCAGCCCCAAATGAACAGTGCGACGGTTACTGCTAGGCCAAGAGCCATTTTTAAAGGCTTTGTCGGTATACACCAAACGCGGCTCTAAGTAATAGCCAAGGGCTAATTGCAGATTAGGGTTGATCAGTTGCTGGGCTTCGTGAGGCTGAATAGAAAATGGATCTTGAGGAATACTGCTACCCTCTACACTCAGGTTAACCATAGGGGCTTGGTTGAGATCAATATCTGCACCCAATAAGGGGAAAAACGCCCCACTATGCTCACTTAACCAAGCTAATGTTGGCTTGGCTGCAGTGTTTAAAGGCAACCCACAAGCAAAGCGCAGGCGGGCCTCAATCAAGCCACCACTCATCCTATGGTTTTGCAAAAATGCCCAAGCAGGTCCTTGAGAAATAGTGATGTAAGGGTCGTCTGGATTATCCAAAGCCATCAGCGTGGAATTAACCACACTCACAGCCAAGCGCATACGCAATAAAGGCCAAACTAAAGCCACTTCCATTGCCGTTAGTGGTGCACTGCTGTGGACGCCAGCTACCAGCTGCGCCAAGGCCTGTTCTGGCTGTGTTTGGTCCAACACAATATAAGCCCCAGCAATGGCTAAATCACATACCCTAGGTGCCAAGCACATGTCCCCTAGATCAATAATTCCGATAATGTAAGGCGCTTGATTAAGGCTTCCCTGCACCAAAATATTGTAGTCGTTTACGTCATTGTGAATACATTGCTGAGGAAGGTTGTTTAAATCTGTTTCGAGGGCCTTAAACTGCTCAACTATAGTGGTAATAATTTCCTTTCGTTCGAGGTTTTCAATACACCCAAGTTCAGCCTCAATCCATCCAGACTGCATCAAATTCCATTTAAAATCTCGCTTGAGGTAGGCATGGTTAAACGACTCAAGCTGAGCAGACATGTGCCCCATATAACTACCTAACTGATGAATTAACACACCAGATTTAGGTTGAAAATGAGCGTAGTTGAGACCTTCAAATTTACTTACCAGCCAAACAATACGCGGCTTACCTCGAGGATCATGATAGACAGTAAAGTTCTGTCCCTCTAAAGTGGTGATTACCTGAGGCACTGGAACTTGGGCCGACAGAGACTGCTGATGCAAGTGTTCTAAACTTAAGCATTGCATGTCTACAAAAGCTTGCTCACAACCTGGTCGCATCACCTTGAGCACAAACTGTTCTGTAGGGGTAGCGACCGAAAAATTTAGGTCATATTCGCCGTCAAGTTGCGTCAGAGAACCTTCAAGCCCCCAAATATGAGCAATGGCCCGACTCCAGTGTTGTAACATAAATAATCTCTGTAGAGGCTTAGCAATGAGCCATTATCCTATCTTACAAAGCCCAGTCTGAACAGTCTCAAAGTCTCACAGCATTGAGAAAAACCAAACGCAAATATCTGTGTTTCCTGATACACGAATACCCAGTATCAAAAATTATTTACCCCAAGATTTATTGAATAAACTCATAAACTAGCTCTACAAAAATAGGCAAATTAAAATAAGCGCTCAGTAATCGTCACAAAAAAAGCCGGTTAAACCCTAAAGCTTGTAACCGGCTTATTCATATAAATTGTTATTGGAGCAGCACTAGGCACTATAGCTAACCTCCAAATTAAACTAGCGATAGATCTATCATGTGATCACGATCCTAAAAACTGACCACTAGGGTAAACGGTAAATTTGGCCACACATAAATTATTAGCACTTTGACCACCCACATTAAGTTCAAACCAAATTGATGCATCTGCACTGTCTCGTTTAACAGCACCTTTTAAATGGAGTGTAAGCTTGTCATTTAATATTTGATGACCATCAAAACTATTAGAGACTTTGTCCAGCGTGCCCATTATATGGGTGGATTTGCCTGCGTAGGTGAACATGGCAGACACTTTACCCTCTTGGGGCCATTCCATGGTGCTAATTAGAACGGTTCCCTGCAGACACTTGAGGATCACACCTCGCCATTGATTCTGAGAAGTTTCTGCAAAAATCGTCCCCGTGTAATGGGTGACTAGTGCATCAGGTAAAGTGGCCTTGTAAGTGTTTTGTTCGGGTGGTGCAGAGGAAGCTGAACTATGCGCCACACTGGGCATCACCAAGATAATAGTAAACAATGCGTAGACTAAAATTTTCATGGCACTACTCCAACCTCTTTTGAACAACCTAAGCACCATGGTTAAAAACTCTTTCCAGAAACACAAAGAATAGACATAACATTAATAGTCACACATTCCCCGAGTATAATCAGTCATGGCCAACAATAGTAACCATTGGACCTTGTATAAGCTCTAAATAGGGAAGTTACTAAACACCTATGCCTTGGGAAAGACGTTATATACTAAGCCAATAACGCTTGTATGTATGTAATTAATAAACGCACACCAACAGGCGGAATAACTCAAAGTTAGTGACTAATGACTTAAGCCCACTCAAAACCATTGTCTAGCTACGCAGAAACTTAATGGTTGCCATTCATGAGTTATATAATATTGAATTAGGTTTGTGATTAATACAGTTGGGAAATGACTATACTTTGCTCTTAAACATCGGCATGAATATTTTTAAAGTACCTGAGCGACATTTTTTTTGCCTCTTCTATTTGAGGAGGGGTCATTCCCTTAGCGATGTCTTTTTTATGCAGAATGCCTTTAACGACTCCATTAGAGGCCGCTATGTCGTACCACATATATGCACGTTTATAGTCTCTAAGCGCAGCATTTCCTTTGCTGTACATCACCCCCAGAGCATATTGAGCAAGAGCGTAATTTTGGTCTGCCGCTAAGGTATACCACTTCACTGCGGCTGTATCATTCTGCGGAACCCCTTCTCCGCGCCTATAGATATTTCCCAAGTTAGATTGAGCGTTAGCATAGCCTTGCTCAGCAGCCAAGGTGAACCACTTTGCAGATTCAGGAGCATTAATGGGAACACCTTTGCCTTTCTCGTAAATATCTCCCAGACAAAATTGAGCTTCCATATGCCCTTGCTCAGCAGCTAAAGTGTACCACTTAGCCGCTTCCTTATCGTTTATTGGAACACCCTTACCTTTGTCGTACACATCCCCTAAGTAGAATTGGGCATTGGCGTGCCCTTGCTCAGCAGCACAAATGACGTATTTAATTGCAGTGACGCTGTTTTGTATGCCTGCTACACCGTTTGTGTGCATTTGTCCCAAATTAGATTTAGCACTTTCGTGCTCCTGCTCCGCTGCTAAGAGATACCATTTAGCAGCCGTCTTGCCATTTTTTGGAACACATTCGCCTTTGTCGTACATGAACCCTAATGCATACTGAGCCAGAGCATACCCTTGATCAGCGGCCAAGGTAATCCACCTAGCCGCTACTGTGTCGTTCTTTGCAACGTGTGTTCCTTCTTGATAAATCAGTCCCAAATTATATTGAGCCTTGGCGCTCCCTTTTTCAGCGGCCAAAATATATTCAGAAGGAGCTTCCTGCTTGTTTTGCGCGACATCACCAAGCTTAGCAAACTCTTGCAAAGCAACTTTAGCTCTTGAGTGTCCACCTTGAGCAGCATCTTGAAACCACTTGAATGCCATCTGATCATTTTTTGGCACTCCTTTCCCATGTTGGTAGATCACACCCAAATTATATTGAGCACTTGCATGCCCATGGTCAGCTGCTGCGGTGTACCACAGGAGTGCCTTTTGATAGCTCTGTATCACCCCATCGCCACGTTTGTACATGACGGCGAGATTATATTGAGCCAAGGTATAACCCTGATCTGCCGCTAAATTGAACCACAGAGCAGCTTGCTGATCGTTCTTTACCACTCCCTCGCCACTAAAACACATATTTCCAACGTTATATTGGGCTCTGGCATGCCCCTGCTCAGCAGCGAGAGCAAACCATTCAAATGCTATGAAATGATTCTGTGGAACACCATCTCCACGTTTGTGCATAAAACCAAGATTGAACTCAGCACTCATATGGCCCTGTTCAGCCGCTTTAGTAAACCATTGAACAGCAGCTTCATCACTTTGAGTCACACCCTGACCATTTCGATATAAAATCGCTAGGTTAAACTGAGCGTCAGCATGCCCCTCCTCAGCCCCTTTTAAATGCTCCAGAGCAGTTTCTGAGTCACTTTTTGGCAGACTACTATTTAAGGCGTTAATCCTTACTAGATTAGCCTTGGCCCGGTCATGTCCTTGCTCAGAAGCGAGTGTATACCACTTAATTGATAAGTCCTTACTCTTTGAAACACCCACACCATGGGCGCACATAAAACCCAGATTAAATTGAGCGCCATCGTGGCCCTGTCCAGCCGCTTTGATAAACCATTTAGCTGCTATCTGATCATTCTTTGTAACACCTGCCCCTCGCTGATACATGAATCCCAGATTATATTGCGCCAAGGCGTCACCTTGTTCAGCAGATTTAGTGTACCACTTGAGCGCTGTCTCATCGTTCTTTGCAACGCCAGCACCTTGCGTGTAAATAATACCCAGATGATATTGGGCTCTCGCATCACCGCGCTCAGCCAAGGGAGTTAAGTCTTTTATCGCAACCGCGTGGTCACCCGACTGAAATGCTTTCAGTCCATGGTCAAATTGTGAGTGCATATAATACCTTTTATTAGTTATCCACTAATATATTAAAAGTTGACCCTATAGACAAGTATTAAAATGTTGAATAAAGTACAAGAGTCGTTTATTTCTGTGAATCAACTAAACTCGAAAAAATTAAAATCGAGAAAAAACGGCATATAACAACAAAAAGTTTAAATTTAAAAGATCAACCCCACAAATTAGCGATGTACATCACGGTGAAATAAATACAACAAATTGGGGCCAAAATGTGAAGAAGGAGCATCCTCGTGAATAACAGAGTCGCTGCAAAAATAATAATAGTACTCTTGTCAATTTGGTGTGTCGTTGTTGTCATTGGGTATTTCAATAATGTTACTATAACCTTTCCGTTCTCTATTTCAGATGGCCATGATGTTCCAGAGCATCGGCTACATGCGATCCGCTTATCGCTTATGACAAGCTTTGTTTACTTTAGTATCCGATATTTTTTTGTAGGTTCAGTGAAACTTTATCCTGTTCAAGTCCTGGGAATCATATTATTTCATTTATCTGTGGTGGGTTCACTAGTGTTTTATGTTGAAGGAGCCAATAAAAGTGAATATTTACAAATGCTTTTTTGGCTACCAGCCTCTCTTATTTTGTATTTTGCAGGAAAATCTGAGTTCAAATACTTTTGAAACGTCTCTCGCTAAATAGTTCTGGAAAACTTAAAAAAGGTTAAAGTTGATTCCCCTTTTTTTAAGGCTTTTTGGTTCTTCCACGCCACTCCTCACCAGCATTGCATGGAAAAAAGTCGAATTGTCATTCTCTAGCAAGTTTGATAGTTGCTCGCTAAACAAACCCGCGACATTTCTTGCGCTTCAGAGAGGGAGGCGCTTTCACTATGCCACCCATCTTTGGGATGATATGAACGCAGTCTTTTAGCTATTTGTCCTTTAATATTATTAGCCAATTGGGTACCGTTATGTAAGGCTAAGGTGCACCACATATAAGCCCGCTTATAATCTTTGCTAACACCTCTGCCATTATAGTAATTGACTGCTAACATATATTGAGCATTACCAAACCCTTGTTTGGCTGCTAAGTTGAACCATTTCACAGCTGTTTGAGAGTTACGTGTGACAACCTCACCATTGCTATAAGCACTACCTACTTTGAATTGGGCATAAGAATCTCCCTGCGCAGCAGCTTTGGCATACCACTTAAAAGAGGTTTTATTGTTTTTTACCACGCCCATGCCATTTTTATATGCATACCCTAGCATGACTTGAGATCTACTATGCCCCTCCTCACCTAAAGGCCCCCATACCGCCATAGCAGTTTTATAATCACCTGAGTCAAATGACTGTTTTGCTTTCACATAGTCTTCTTCGACGCCCGCCATGGTGGCTCCACTGCCAAAGAATATTGAAAAAACTAAGGCTACTAAAAATCTATTTATATACACCAAAAAATCCATTTATTAACAA
>Ga0209502_10000224_pt1 | contig 63966 bp, 108 predicted proteins | sample ArcticOcean_MG_C_10_FD_187442 | JGI IMG/M metagenome (GOLD analysis project Ga0209502, IMG submission 187442) | Marine microbial communities from western Arctic Ocean - ArcticOcean_MG_CB11_90 (SPAdes) (version 2) | ecosystem: Environmental > Aquatic > Marine > Oceanic | place: Arctic Ocean... | reverse complement strand
CTAATAGCGTAGGCGGAGCAATAGTTATTTAACGTAAAAAAGTGAGGGAAGGTTTTTGAGGGAAGGTTAGATAATAATTGTAGAGATGTTTAAGAGTGAATAATGAATGGTGTGATATGAATGTGAGGGAAGGATTAGAAAGTCGCTTAGAATGTATGTGAATGCCTTGAACGAACATAAGCCCGTGGTTCTAAAACTTGGGGGAAGGACAGACCTTTGGGAGCGAAGCGATATAATAAGCCACTAACGAGAAAGAGTGCAGTTACCTTGCATAGTTTATCCAAACAGAAAAGAAAACCTCTTAGGAGCGATTAAAATGCCTTGATTACCTCTTGGGCGAAATCCTTTACGGAAACTATTTTATTAAACACCGAACATTCCCGAATACGAATAATAATGTAAAAAGATTAAAGAATAATTTGTTGTTCTTAAAGATAATTTGTATATTTGTATTGTAATCAAGTATGGGAACTATCCCGAACTAAAAATGAGAAGTATGAATGTAGTAGTGAGAATTTTAACGCAAGTAGAAGAAAATCGTGGTCATTATGAAAGTAGTTTCCATTGGAAGAAAAAAGGTGGGCAAGAGTTCACTATGAATGTTGATGATGGTTTAATGATGTATGGAGATAAAGATGTAATTATAAAGTCTTTTCAAAAGTTTTTAGACTTGGAATCAAACGACTATGTAAAATACACTTATGTATCTCACGAGTTAGTGTTCCATACCTCAATAGAGTTAAAAGGTAATCTTTCTAAAGTATATGAAAAGGTTATAGAGGAAACAGAAAAGCAAGAGCCAAATCATATTATGGGTGGTGTGGATTTTTCAGAGAGTATTAACCAATTAAATAATTTGTAATGACAACATCATCTAAATTAGGTAAGCAGTTTAAAAAAGTACAAGTGGTTTCGCTATATGTGATTCCTCTTTACTTTATTGGAAGGATTTTAGTAAGTGTAATTTTTAATATTTAAGTTATGAGCATTAATATAGGTAAAGAGTGGAGGTTTATGGATGATAAGCAAGAAGATACATCAAAGTTATTGGAGTGTTGGGATTTTGCTTCTAAACATCACAAAGGTCAATTGTATGGGTCTAAACCATATATGTATCATTTGAAAAAAGTAAGCGATGTGGCTTTAGATTTTAATTATACAGATGAATCTATATTGATGAGTTGTTTGCTTCACGATATTATAGAAGATACAGAGATTACTTATGAGGATGTTAAAGAAAACTTTGGAGAAGAAGTTGCTGAAATAGTTTATTGTGTTACTGATGAACTTGGTAGAAATAGAAAAGAGCGTAAGTCTAAAACTTATAAAAAGATTCGTAATAATCCGAAATCTATTGTAGTAAAACTTTGTGATAGGATTTCTAATATTACTGAATCAATGGGTAATGACAATTATAATCTAAAACTTATGAAAATGTACTTAGATGAGCATAACGAGTTTGTTAATGGTATAAGCAATGATGATTCATTAGATTTAACTACAAAGGTTTGGATTAAATACTATACAGTAATAGTTGATTTAGAAAACGCATTTAAAGAATTAGATAAAATATTAAAAAATGATATATTATGAAAAATAGAAAAAATAGAAAGGAATCGTTATTACAAGAAAATTTAAATAATTTTGAATTAACTTGTTTACCCGTAATAGTAAATGGCATTGGTCTTAGACCTAAAGGCAAAAAAAAACCAATCACTAATTTACAAATACAAAAAGTAATGAAAAGTAGGGGTTATGGAGAATTATCTGATGCGAGGGTTCGTAAGATAATTTCTTACATTAGAAATAATAATCTCTTACCTTTACTTTGTGCAAATTCAAATGGATATTTTGTTGCTGAAAATCTAACCGAGTTTGATAAGTATTTAGATACTTTTGCTAAAAGAGTTAATACTCAAATCAAAACACTAAATGAATTAAAAATTCAAAGAAATGCTTATCTCAAATCAATTAAAAAGGACTGATTTAATTAAACGATTTATGATGTGGTAAATAAATTATTGTTTTATAAAATAATTTTATTATCTTTGGAATGTAATCAAGTAAAACTAATGATGAAAAACGGAATACCTTTTTAAAATTAATAAAATCTTAATATAATGAATCATTGGTATAACGAAGGACAACAAATTTTAAATATGAAACGACTAACTAAAACTAAAATGGTAAAGAACCATTTACAAAGAGGTCAAACAATTACCTCTCTTGAAGCAATCAACTTATATAGTGCAACTCGATTGAGTGCTATTATATTTTGTTTAAGACAACAAGGTTTAAAAATTGCTACACTACCAAGTACAATTATTGATAGATTTGGAAACTCTACAACTTATGCCAAATACAAATTACTTGATTTAGATAATGAGCCAATAGACTTTGAGGAAGATTTATTTACAAGTGCAGAAAATCACGAAGAAACAAAAGGAACGTATAATAAGAATTTTTTACAAAAGCTATGGTCAAAGATAACTTCGGAAGAACAATAAAAAAGAAAGAACTACAAGGTGTTTTAAACACTATGGTTTCTTACAAAAGAAAAGTTGGGTTTATGGATTTTGAGGGTGGCAACCCCGATGGTAAACTTTTATTTTTCGATTCAGACCCAAAATTTGATGGCAAAGGTGCAGTCAAGGTAACTATGGGTAATTTATTAGAATGGATAATTCAAAATAGAAATTAGTTATGGTAGAGGATGATTTAATAATAAAAAATTCGGGTGTTCCGCACTTGCCATTTCACATTATAGATGACAAGGGAAATGTTATAGCTGATTTATTTCATAATATACAGTCAGTTTCTTATGCTCGTTTATTTAAAAACGCACCCCGTATGCACAAAATATTATGGGATGTGTTGGAAAATTATTCAGTTTCTATAAACGATAATAGTATTTCTGATAAGGATTTAAAGATTTTAAAAGATATATCGGAATTACAAGTCGAACTTTTAGAACCAATAAATAATCGGAATGAAACAAGTTGGCAAGATGAGGTTTTCGAAAAAAATAAAGATGAGCCATTGCCCGAAGTTTTTTTAGACCCAAATCTAACCAATATAATTAATCCTCAATCAAAAAGATACTTTGGAATTAAAAAAAATAATCCCTAATAAAAATTATACTTAGGAATAAAATTAAGGGCTTTTTGCCCTTTTTTTTATATATTGTGGTCAAATGCCTTAATATGAAAAAAATAAAAGACTTTTTTTGGCGAAACGCTAAACCAATATCAGTTGTAGTTCTTCTATTTATTACAGTTTGGATATGGAATAGTGTTTTTAATTATATATTATCTCTTATAAAATGAAGTTAGAAGTACAAAGATTTAGTTCGCAATCCAACTCTACATTAGGAATGTTATTTGATGTAACAAGTACACCTAAGTTTTTATGCTATACACTTGAAGATGAGTTTAGGGAGGTTAAAGTTAGTGGCGAAACAAGAATACCATTTGGAACTTACAATATTACGTTAAGAACAGAAGGTGGTTTTAATAAAAGATACACCGATAAGTTTGGTGCTGATTTTAATAAAGGTATGCTTTGGGTTAGAGATGTTCCTAATTTTGAATATATACTTATTCATATAGGTAATACAGATTTAGATTCTGCGGGTTGTTTATTGGTTGGAGATAGCCAAACCCAAAATATTACTAAAAATGGCTTCATAGGTTCTTCTACTGATGCCTATAAAAGAGTTTACCCCCAAATAGCTGATGTTCTTGTGAATGGAGGGGAAGTATGTATTACTTATGTTGATTATGATTAAATATTATTGCATATAACAAATGCTTACAACTTAATTGTTGTAATTATTACTTATGTATAATTATTATTCTTGAAAATAATTTTTGATATTTGCTATATTTTCAATTATAATTATCATTATGAAAAACAAAAACATACTTTGGCTTGGTGCAATCGGATTAGGTCTTTACTACTTACTTAAAAAAGATAATGAGGTTTCATCTCAAAACTCGCCAACAGAGGGAGGTAACCCTTCACTTGAAGAAACTCCACAATCACAACCTTTTACTGTAAAAGACTTAAAAAGAACAGACAGAACTATTGTTTTGAGGGCAAATGGAGGTTTATTACGTTTAGAATATAAACTACCATATAGAGGAGGTGCAAGACCAACTCGATTTATGGAGAGTACTTCGGGTAAATGGATAGTTAAAGGTAATTTACCAAATCTTACAACAACTAAAGTTTGCAAAAATAGTCAAATAGATGGTTTGGATATAATGCCCGTTGGTATTCCATTTGATGATGAAAGAAATTGTGTAATGGTTGCACAAACTAAAGATGTGGTTCAATGGATTTTTAGTAATGATGTCAAATGGAGTGCAGAGTTTGGGAAAAAATCTTGGGTGGATAATTTTAAACCTTTACCAATGAAAGTGAGGGCAAAAAGAAAAGGAATGCCTACACCAACCAATAGAGATTTAATGACTTATGGAGTTCCAAGTGGAATTTCATTATAAATAAATAAATAATAAAAATAAAAATAAATTAAGATGAAAAAAGATATGAATTTAGTGCAGTTTGCTTTAGGATTAGTAGGATTAGCAGTAAGTGTTTACGTTGTAGGCTATGCTTTTAGAAAAGGCTCTCAAGCGGGTAACGAACAAGCATAACATTATGTGGAGATATGTTGCAATAGGATTAGGTTTAGGTGCAACATTTGTCCTATTAGTTAGTGCAAAGAAAAGAAATGTACTAAAAAAAGATGGTCAAGGCATAGCCCGATTCCTTATGGGGTTGGGTTATTCTAAGTCAAATGCTTCGGGCATTGCGGGGAATATATATACAGAATCTAAGTATGACCCACAAGCTATTGGAGATAACGGAACATCCTTTGGACTTGCTCAATGGCATAAAAGTCGTTGGGATAGATTAAAAAATTGGAGTAACGAAAGAGGATTAAATATTAATTTATTTGATACTCAATTAAGATTTATAGATTGGGAATTAAATAATACAGAGAAAAAAGCGAAATCAGAACTTCTTTCTACTAATACCCCAAGAGATTCAGCTTATGCTTTTGCAAAGTATTACGAAAGACCTCAACGAATAGCAGAGCAACGTATGAATAAAGCAGAAGAGATTTATAATTTATTATAATGAATAAAAAAGAAGATAAATATAAATTAGTGTTTTGGTCTTTTACGGGATTGATAATTATTTTTATTTATTTAGTAATAAAAAACAACTTATAAATTATAAAAAAGCAAATACAAAAAGACTATGGACTTAGGAAACAGTAAACCAATGAATTTGTTTATGAATAATCAAGATTTGTTTAAAAACATTGACTTTGATGCTATAAAAAATGAATTAAATACAAACACTGAACAAAGTGCAGTTGCTTATGAAAAAGACTATGAACTTAGACATGACGTAGTTAGTTATGAAGAAGCAATAGCAAAAGAAAAAGCTAAAAGGGTTCGTAAAGGATATATAATGTATGGTCTTATTTCAGTATTGATTGTCGGAGGTTATTTCGCATATAAAAAATTTAAAAAATAATTTATGAAAGCACCATTAAATACAGATAATTGGAGTGGTTCAATTAGACGAAAAGCAATGGCAAATACAAATGATTGGAATGGTTTTATTTCCAAAGAAGATGCCACAAAATTATCAATGAATTGTCAATGTATTCAAGCACCTTGTAGTTGTGGAACAATTAATAATATTCCTATATTATCTAAACCCGCAGTAAATACTTTTGGAGATATGAATAAGAAAGCGGAAGATGAGTATTCTAAAAAGGTTCGTAAAAAATATATTATTTATGGTCTTATTGCAGTAGCGGGATATTTCGCATATAAAAAGTTTAAAAAGTAAGTTATGGGAGGATATACAAATGAGTGTGGTAAATATTTTTCAAATCCAACTTCGGATAATCCTTTTATTTCTTCGCCATCTTGTAGCGAAAAAGAGATTTTGGAATATAAAAAAAAATCCATTGAAAGGAGTAATAAATATAAAGCAGAGAAACAAGAATCACAACGACAATTAAACGAAACAATACGAAAAGAAATACAAGACGAACAAGCTAAAGTTCGTAAACAATATATTATATATGGTCTTATAGCAGTAGCGGGTTATTTCGCATATAAAAAGTTTAAAAAGTAAGTTATGGCAGAAAAATTTGGAATCGATTTAAGCAATATTAGTCTTAAAAAATTCAAACCGAGAAAAGAAGATATTTTCAAAGGTATTATAATGTCTTTGGGTTCTTTAAGCGATAAGAAATTAGGCTACATTGAAAAAAGATTAAGAGGATTAAATAGTAGTGAATTAATCAATTTAAAATCTCTTATATATAAAGAAGAAAATGTTTTACAAAGATTAAACCTTGTATATCAAGCAATGGCTAAAGCTGATAATGATAGATTAATAAAAGAAAAAGAAACTCGCATTGAACAAGGTTTAAGCGAGGGGTTTCAAAAGAGAGTAATGCCTAAATTACGAAAACTCGAAATAATGGCTCGTGAGGGAAAGGTTGATATGCAATCTTATATGAATTTTTTAGAGGTTTATAAAGCGAAACTTCAAGATGGTAAAATTACTTTGGAAGAATATGAAAAACAACTCGAACTCAAAGTAAATGAATTGTTAGGAATTAAAGACCCGAGCAAAAAAAATGATAAACTACTTATCTATGGTCTTATTGGGGTGGTAGGTTATTTGTTGTATAAAAATTCTAAAAAATGAAAAAAATAGTTGTAGCAGTTTTATTTATAGGTGGTGGGTATTATTTTATTAAAAATATTTTACCTAAGTTTATTAATAAATCTAACTCATTAACAACAGACCAAAAAGAATATGAAGTAAAGGAATTTATAATTCCTAAGAGTGGTGGGGGTACTTTAGATGGTGTTGCAGAAGAACCAAATAAAACAAAAAGTATATCATCCATTGACAATGATATAAAAAGAAGTAGAGGGGATTTATTAAATAAAAACAACGTTCAGTCAGTAGTGAATAGAGAAGGTGGTTTTAATATGATGTAATTAATATATAAATAAATAAATAATTTAAAAAAAAAGATATGAGTGCAATGACATACACATACCTAACCAACATAAAAGGACTTGCCTTAGTTGATGGAGATGGTTTTAAAAAAGGAGATTCAATACCCGTTCAAGTATATGAGTTATATATGAGTTCAAGAGGGGGAGGAGAAACAAGGAGAAAAGAATATTTCTTTGGAAACGAACCTTCTATTGAGGCTATTAATAACGTTTATAGTAGACCGATGAGCCAAAATATATCTTTGGACAAAGACTTTAAAGTTTCACAAGAAACAAGTACGGGAACATCTCAAGCATCAACAAGTGTTGAAGGACTAACTAACAACAAAACAGTTATGTGGTTGGGAATTATAGTCGTGGGATATTTCGCATATAAATATTACAATAAAAAATAAAAATTATGAATAAATCAAAAATTTTTTGGATAGTAGGTGGTATTGGTACTGCTATTGGTGGATATTTCTTATATAAAAGAATAACACAACCAACTGAAACTTTTGGAGAAGTAACAGAAGATTCAAGTTCTCAAAGTTCTTCAAGTTCTTCAAGTTCTTCAAGTTCTTCAAATAATGATGGATTACCATTAAAAAGAGGTAGCAAAGGAGAAAAGGTCAAGCAACTACAACGATTTTTAGTAGCAGAAGGTTATTCTATTGGTGCTTTTGGCATATTGTCGGATGGTGTTGATGGGGATTTTGGTAGTTTGACTGAAAGAGCAGTTAGAGAAAATCAAAAACCATTTAATGTTTTTAAGGGTATGTACCCAACTGCGGTAGAAGGACAAGTATCTGTAAACTTTTTTAATAGTAATATTAAAGGGCAATACTAATTGACAAAAAAAAATCTCATATTATTCGGTGTTGGGGCGGTGCTTGGTAGTACTGCCTTAATTTTAGTATTGAGAAAAGTTTTAGTAAAGTACAGAGTTGTTTCTCTTGCTAAAAAAGAATGGAAAGGTTGGGGAGAGCCAACTATTGACATTAACGGAAATCAAATTTCTAAAGGTGGCTTTGAATCTGATGATGGTTATTCCCAAAGAGTAGGAAGATATTGGAAAGAGGGAACGGGTCAAAATCTTGATGGAGATGATAGAGAAGTGCCTTGGTCTGCTACATTTATTTCTTGGCTTTATAAAAAAGCGGGAGCGGGGAATAAATTTGTATATAACCCTTCACACTCAAAATACATAACTGATAGTATAGCTAATAGAAAAAACGGAAAACCAAACGCACCTTTTGTTGGATATAGATTAAATGAATATTCCCCAAAAGTAGGCGATATGGTTTGCTATGCAAGACAAAGCGGTATTAACTATGATACTACGGGTTCATATAAAAGTCATTGTGATATAGTTGTATCTACTAAAGGTAATCAAATAGAAGTTATTGGGGGAAATGTAAATCAATCAGTTACTAAAAAAATACTTCGTACAGATTCAAAGGGTAGGTTAATAGACGATAATTATAAGTGGTTTACTGCAATAAAAAACAACATATAAAAGGAAACCCTCCTTATGGGAAAGAGGGTTTTACGGAAAAAAAAGTTGTAATCAAATAATCCCCAACCTTGATATTAATTAAATTTTTATTTACGAACACTCAAAGTTAAGAATAATTTATTATCTTTGAAGCATAAAACTTATTTATTGTGGCGAAAAAATCAAATAATTTTAAAAAGTTTGGGAAACTTGCATCTCTTGTAAAAAAGATTGCAGACAAAAACCCCGAACTAAAGCAACAGATTTTAGATGAATCTGAAAGCACCTCAAAAAACAGTTGGAACAAAATTCAAAAATGGACTTCTAAAAATCTATTTCCAACATTTAAACAATTACCACTCAAAGATTTCACGTTAAAAAAAGTAGAAAACGCAATTAATGATGATGTTGCTACTAAAAAGAAATCAAAATGTCATAACGTATTTGCAATACCCGATTCTGATTTAGGTATAATTGACCCATTTGATTTGGAAAAAACTTTAAGAGAACTTCCAAATGACACACAAATTCAAATTGGATTAGAAGGTGGGGATGGTTTAGTGAATACTAAAATTGATAAAATAAAAGATATTCCGAATATTGGTAATGGAGATACCACACAAGGAATTAGGGATATGTACCCTAATATTAGAAATATAACTTTTTTTAGATTAAGGAAAAAAGGTAAAAAAGTAGGGGATAGAGCAAATTGCTCATATTTTATTAAAGCAGTTTTTGTTGGTGATGATGAAAAAGATGCTATTGATATTAATTTAACTCAAGATGAAAGGGAAAGAAGGGTGGTTAAAGGGGTAAACTTAAAAGACCTTACAGACAATCAGAAAAAAAACAGAAAACAAATAAAGGAGTTACTAAAGCAACAAGATAAAGCTAAAAAGTCTAAAAGTAAAAAAAGAGAGTTTAAAACTCCCGAAAAAGTTGTTGGTAAAAAAGAAGATAAAAAAATTCAATCAAAGATAAAAAAAGCCAAAGGAACTAAAGAAGAAATTGCTCTTTTAAAACAAAAAGAACGAAATGCAAAACAATTTAACATTGCAATAGAAAAATTAGAAAGACAATTTGACAAAGGAATATGGACTGCAAAAGAATTTAAAAGAGAAGTTGCAAAATTAGAAAAGAAAATTTTACTTAAAGGTGGCGAAATATGAGCGAAGCATTAACAAGGAAATATGTAAAATCGGGAAGTGTAGATAACTACATAAAAGATTTAGTTTCAAAAAAATTAAGTTTCTCTATAAGAAAGGCTTCTGAATGTACAGAAATTCTTATGGATGATAAGCATATGGTTTTTGCATCTCAAACTAATTTTCCAAAGAAAAAGATATACTTGTTCAATAACGTAAAACAACAAGTTACAAAGTGGCTTAATACTAATGATGTTTATTTGCCCGAAAACCTTAGTTCTATTAAATATAACTACGATTATGATACTGATGAGGGTACAATGTGCGGAACTGATTTAAACCACGCATATTGGCGAATAGCTTACCTCTACGGAATGATTAATGAAAAAACATACATTGGTGGCTTAGACACAGATTGCAAGGCATTACGACTTGCTACGCTATCAGTATTAGGTAGACAAAAGAAATTTGATAATTACGAAAAGGGAGAAATTAAAGAAACGTACATTTATCAGAAAGAGAATGTAGATTTAAAAAACGCATTTAAGTTTATTAGACTTACTTGTTGGTCAATTATGAAAGAAGTATCTGAATTGTTAGGCGATGATTTTTATGCTTGGAAAACAGACTGCATATATTATAGAGAATCTTTATCAAATATTAAAGCGGTACAAGATTACTTTGATAAACTTGATTTAACATACAAACAATTAGGTTATTGAACGCCACTCAATAGCTTAATTTAAGAGGGGGTATTAATTTATCCCCTTTTGTATGTTTTTTATTTTGTAAAATAATAATTATTTCCTATATTTGTTCTCGTAATCAGATAAAACAATTTATGGAAGATTTAAAATTAACTCCATTCTCTATGGAAGAGATGGGAAATGAATACTCTACCCAAACATTTTCGGAGCGAGATATTGCTTTCACACTCCTACGATTAACAAGCCAACAGAAACCACAAAGCGGTAACTTATATAAGTTTGGTGTTGTGGATGAAGATTATCAATTCTTTTGGTTTTTTAATAATAAAGCTATTGTAAAAGGTAGGTTAAAAGCATTAGAAACATTCAAAGCGTTATTGATATATTGCGAAGCACGAAATATCGGACAACCATTTGCTTATAAGGTTACTAAATAAAAAAAGAGGAAACAAGCTATCAACTCCATTCCCCCTTTTCGTTTACAAGAAACTATCGCAAGACACAAACAAAGCGATTATCCAAATATAATTAATTATGAACCCAATTTTATTAGATTTTGAAAAATTATTTGCAACAATAAAAAACGATAAAAACAATCTTTTGCATTTGCCAATAATAGATAATATGGTTAATTTATTTGAACGGAAATATGAGGAAACTCATAGTATTTCAACTCATTTATTAGTATTGTTTTTACGCAAACATTTTATGTTATTAGAAACGAAATTAAATAGCATTGAATAAAATAAAAAGATATAAATATTACTTTCAACAAGTTGATAAACCAATAGTTATAGAGGCTATTAGTAGGAAAAGGGCTGATGCAATTTTAATTAACTTAAATGCGGAAATGGGTAATTGGATGAATATTAAAGATTTATTAGATTTAAGAATTGAAACTTTGGTTATTGGAGTATCTAAAAAAATAATGAATAAAAAAAATCTAATTTGGGTGGGTACAAATAATACAAAAAATGGATGGATGAATGAGGAAGAGTATTTAAAAATTGTAATTAGGAACAAAAAGCAATCTTATGGAAAATAAAAAAATCAGTCAATCTTTCTTAAAAGGGTACAACGACTACAAGGGAAAAAAATTATGTGGGTTAAAGTTTAAAGCACAACACTTTGACAATGTTGAGTTTCCAACATCATTACCAATGGATTTAGGCAATTACTTTGAGTATGTTGCTACGGGTTGCTTACCTCGTAATGGAGTAAAGCCCGAACCTAAAATATCCTATTTAGGAACAAAGCGAGAAGCTATGGCAACACCCTATGTAAGAGCAAACGAATCCGCAGAACTTTTTAAAACAATAAAAGAAGCATACAATATCAAAATTAAAAAAGTTGGCTTAAAACTTGAAACGAAAAACAAAAATGGTATTTTAGATATTTGGGCTGAAATGGATGGCAGACCTTGTATTATAGATTTAAAATATAGCGGTCTAATTGATGATAAGTGGGCTGAAACGGGTTGGGATGTAGAGAGTTTACATTACAAAGAGAGATTATTAGTTCAAGCTATTCAATATAAAATGTTAGTAAAAGAAAACTATGGTCTAAACTATGATGAGTTTGACTTCTTATTTATGGTTTTCTCATCTAAAGAAGTGCATAATGTAAAGTTTATTAGAATAAATATAGACGAAGATGCTTATATAGTTCACGAGAATCACATATCATCTGTTTACAAGCAGATAAACGCAATGGATATAGAGAAAGACTTTATTGCTTATCCGAGCATTAAGAGTTGCTCTAAATGTCCTTTATACAATACTTGTGAGCATAAATCAGATATTCCTTTAATAGAGGAAGTATATTATGGAGGATAGACAACTATTTATTAGCAAAAAAATATATGATTTTCAAATAGAGATGATTTATTGGGATAAATATATAAGCGGTCTTAATGATTTTATTCTTTATGGTAATTTATCTAAATCAAATAAATATAGGATTCAAAATGAAATTACAAGAGTACAGTTTTATAAATATAAAAAAGAGGTAAATTTCAAAGAATACTTAACAACTCACAAATTTTCAACAGAATTTAAAAATAAACTTAAAACATTTTACAATGACACAAACATCAAAACAAACTTTAATTAGTAATTTTTCAGCTACTATATCAAAGTACGAACAAAAAAACTTAGCAGAACTATTAGAAACCCATAACATAACCCCCTCGCAGTTTAAAAACATTGTGATAAACGAGGTTAAGAAAAGCGAAAAGATGCAACAAGCGTTCTTAAATAACCCCGCATCTCTATTTGCATCTATTTTGTTATGTGCTGAATTAGGTCTTAACCCATCAGCAGATGTTGGAGAATTTTATTTTTTACCATTTGGCTCTAAGATTACACCAATTTTAGGATATAAGGGGGTTATAAACCTAATTTTAAGAAGCGGTGAGATTTCTAAACTTTGGAGTGAGATTGTGTATCAAGATGATGAGTTTGAATACGAACTTGGAATTGAGCCAAAATTAATTCATAAACCAAATCACGAAAGAACAAACAAAAACGTAAGATATGTTTATGCAGTTGCAAAGCTGACAAATGGCGAAACGATGTTTAAAGTGATGTCAAAAAAAGAAATTATGGAAATTGTAGAGATGTCAAAATACCCTAACGCTCTATATGGTTCAAATAAAGACCCACAAGGTTGGATGTATAAAAAAACTGTAATTAAGCAATTATCTAAAACCTTACCAAAAGACTACTATGGAAAGCGTGGAATCAGCGTTGATGATAAAGTTGAAGGCGGTGGGTACTTAAAATTAGATGATGACAACAATATTATGTTTGTTGATGGTAAAAAAATAATCCCTAAACGTAGCAAATCTGTTTACGCTAACCTTGATATAGATGTTCAACCATTGAATGTTTCTGAAATAGAAGTTATTGAACCACAAGAAATTGTTGTAAAAGATAATAAAAGTAAAAAAGATTCACTAACTTTGGATTTGAAAACCGACACTTCTGTAAGTTAGAGTTTTACCACGTTATAGTTTTTGGTTAAATATTATTAAAGGTTGCTATTTATTTAGCGACCTTTTTTTATACGGGAACATTACCCAAAATAGTCCAACCTTTAGCTTGTAGATTAGTATATGCAGTTCCACTAACTCCAACATTAGGACTTGCACCTCCCGTTTGGTTATCATAGTCTAAAGTTCCATTAGTTAATCCGTTATTATCAAGAGCAACTATAATAGCATCTAAATCTACTGTTGCTAAGTCATTACCATTCACTTGAAAATTATCTACTAAAGGTAAAGTACCTAATGATATGTTTGTTAAATTATAATTTTCAAACACTAAACTATTTAACAAGGCGTTATTAAGTAATTCTAAAGAACAAGCGGGTGGTGTTGAGGTAGAGGAGTTAATAAGCTGAATACTATTTATGTTTACATTATTTTTTATTTGTAAAACACTAATTGAATCCCCCACTCCACTATAATCGGCTTCTAAAATTATTGCCTCTAAACCAAAAGAATCAAAATTACAATTAATAATTTCTGAATTACCAAGCAAGGCTTGTTGAGTTGGAATACCAAGTACTGCATTATTGTTTAAATTAAAATGTGCTTGTGTCTGAAATAAACCATTATCAAAATTAAAAGAACAACCATTAAGTTTTATTCCATTTTGACACCTTGTGCCTATTGGTAATAATATTTCAAGAGGTCTTGGGTTTGCCACAACGTGAGTTTCATCTGTACCAAATTGGCAATTAAAAAAAGCTATTTGACCAACAGAGGGAGTTAAACCATTAATTGCTAAATTAAATAAAGCATTAGAACCATAAGGCTGAACAAGATTATTTAAAATGTCCGTTGTATTAATTTTATATCTATTAATCGTTAGTTGAGTTGTAATATTATTTCCATTTAATCCGCTAAAATCTCTATTAAACAGTCCGTAAGCATCCCCTCTTGTTGTAGTGGGGTAAATAGGAAGTGTTATAGTTAATCCACTAACACTAAAAATACCAAAATCAATTCCCGCATTAAAAATACCATTACCAACTATAAAAGTTGTCATTACATCAAATAAATTTGTTGTAGACCCAACAGTAAATTCACTACAATTTCCTATTGGGTCAATAGTAAATATGACATTATTTGTATTTCCTACGGGTGCGGGGAAGAAAACATCTTCAAATGTTGCTATGTTTGGCACAGATGCAGTTACCACCTCTGCATTACCTTTAATTGCACTACTTACTGTAAATGGCGAATTAACACCTACTCCAACAGTTCTTATAAAACATAATGCAGATTCGTTTATTGTAAATGTAAATAAGTTAGATGTAATTGCAAATGCGGGTGTTGTAATTGTAAACCCGTTTTTAATCAATGCGTAATAACCACTAATGCCTTGACCACTTAAAACAAATGTATTAAAGTCAGCAGTAAGTATAGTTCCAAATAACCCCGTTGTAACTGCGGAAGTTTGTGATAAAAAATCTTGTGTTCCTAATTCCAAAAACCAATTATTGAAATACTCCATTTCAAAACCACCAACGGGTACTGTTTGAGATGATAAATCTAACAAAAGTGTATAGTCAAGACCATTAACAAAGCCCATTCTACCACCCCCCGAACCAATAGGAGGAAGGTTGGTTGTTAAAGATTGCTCTAAATCGACTGTTTTAAACCCTAAATTTAATGGCGTAATACTGTCGTTATATATTATATCACAATCCGTTCCTCCATTCTGCACAGAACCAAGTCTAAAAGTTTCGCCCTTTAATGATGTACCATAGTTAAAAATTGAATTGAACTCATTAGAAAGAGTTACTGTTTGTTTAGTAGTGTCTGTTGTAGAAATAGCAATGCTTTGACTATCGCCAACTAAAATCAATGAACTAAAATCTACTAAAATGGTACTTGTAAGACTTTCTATTAATTTATTTAACGTTAAATTAGCGTCTTGACCCATAGTGTCAAAAACTATACTACTATTAACATTTATTAAATCAATATCATCTGCTGATTGAGATGCACTTATAGTATATGTACCCGATTGAATATCTAATTTAGGAAACTCTGAACCATATAAGTTAAGTTGGTTTGTTCCGAAAGGTGGCATCCTAAAGTTATGAGTTCCAAATGCAGTTGGACTTGGAAAATATGAGGGGTCTAAAAACTGAAAACCATTATTTAAAGCGGGGTTTTGATTAAAAGATAAAAAAACGGGTGCTTCAAATAAATACTTAAAAATATAACCATTAACTATTGGAAGTAAAGGTGCATCAAAAGTTAAACTTTGTAAGGTTTTAAAAGAATTAACATCGGGTGCGTATAGTAAGGCATTATCGAATCCATTGACATTAAAACTTGTACCACTCGTGTACTCGTTTGTTGCCAAAACACCTCCCGTATCGGTAGTTAAAAAAATACTACCCGCAGTAACTCTTGCTAAATTAATATCTGATGCGTTTGTTGGATAACATAAACCCCAACCTTGTGATTCTACAAAATCTACAAAATCGGGTATTGTATCTACCGCTTGTTGTATTACAGAAGTATATTGTGTTTGGAAATCAACTAAAGGTGTTTTTCCTAAAGCATCAAAATAGTTATATGCTTCTTGAACAAATACGTTTATATTAAATGATAAAGAAACTAATATAGATATATTTCCAAAAACATTAACATCATCAATTATCCAAACTACATTACCATCAAGATTAAATATACCTAAGTTGAGAGTATTTAAAAGCCTTACTACTGTTTCAAGGTCTGTTATAGCACCATCTTGATTTCCAACCTCATAGGTAATTACTGTTGGATTTGTAATTGTGGATGCTTCAATAGTAAGAACGTTTGTGTTGGCGAATGTTTCAGCAGTTAAATCCCAATCATAAAGAGTTTTAGCATTAGCTTGTCCGTTTGAGGGGTCTTGCGTACCGCCAAGAATAGAAAAGTTTGCAGTTCTATTTAGGCTATTTTTTATTTGTAATGATATGTCAGATTTTACGGATGCCATTAATCGTCATAATTTAATAGAGTTTGTTCAACACTTTCCTCTACTCTTTTTAGTTTTTTATAATCTATAAAAGTATTTTCATCTTCATATAAATTATTATCATTTATATAATCTACCAAATCTTGATAGTTATTTGTACCATATATACTATGAGGTGTGTTTACACTTTGGTTAGAACCAAAAAACAATGCTTTAATTGACTTATCATCATTATAAAGAACACAATATTTATTTAGTACGATTGCCATTCATTCCGTTTTTCATAATTTTTATTTCCTCTCTAACTTCATCGTCATAATCATTAAAAAACCCATAGGTGTCCATAAAGTCCTCACTAAAAAAAGTTTTTGCACCCTCTAAAAAGTCGCTTGGCTCTGTTTGTTGTGTTTGGAAATATAGTCTTATATTTTCATTTGGAAGTAAGTTTAAGTTTAACCTTGACCGACCATTAAAAATTATAGGGTTGTCTTTAAGGTCTATATCTTTTGAGGTTTGAAATTGATTAGGGTCTGCTACGTTGATGCGTTTTGTTTTGTCTAACTTTCCGTTAGAATCATACATCTCAACATCTAAAGGCTCATTGATTTGAGCAATAGAATTGGCTTGTAAGTAAAGTGATTCTGCTTCGTAGTTTATTGTACCTTGCGTTTCTTGAATTTCCGCATAAGGGGTTAGGTCATTTGTAGTAACCGCTATAAATGGTGTAGGGGAAACTGTAATTATTGGTGCGTAACTTCCCGCCATATTTATTCTTCGTTAGCGACATCTTGTCCTTTACTATTTCTTGCAGTCAATTTACCACTTTTAGGCGATAAAAACACTTTGATTCCATTTTCTTTTAAAAGTATTCTGTTTAGTTTATCTAATTCTTCAACAGATTCTTTGTTATTTAAAGCACTTCTATATGCTTTTATAGAAACGATTGCGTTTTCAAATTCTTTTTCTGAAACTGCTTCTGTTTTATCTACTTTAGGCTCGGAAGTAGCATCTTTTAGCTTATTTCGTTTACCTTTTTTTGGTTTTAAAAGAAACAAAACAACTACTGCTACTCCTAAAATCTTTAATATGTTTTTTGTTTCGTTATCCATAACTTATTTTTTAAACTTTTTATATGCAAAATAACCTCCTACTACTAAAACAACATATAAAAGCCATTTCTTATCTTTTATTGGGTCGCCAAAACCTAAACTATTTGGGTTATATTCAGATGCTTTCATAATTACACCATTATTGACCAAAGTTTGAACCGCATTTTCGTATCTAAAATTTCTATTAAGAAAATCTCCTTTTTTAATATTTGTATCAGCAACGACTTCTTGTGTTTGAATACCACTTGTACTACAAACATATCTGTCTTGTTTGAAGTTATAAGTAAAATCTTTTAAAACAATCCAATATCGGGGTGTACTATCTGAACTACGAGAAGGTATATTTCTTCCCTCACAAAAATCGGGTCTTGTTAATCCAAATGGATTTTTATCTTGAAATTTTAATTCCTTTGATAATTGGGCTAATTTAATTTTTTGTTCATTTGTTACATTCGCTTTCATAGTTTACTTTTTTTTATATATAATTGACAAACCTACTAAAAGTAAAATACCTCCACCCATAAAATAAAGTAGTGTAAGTTGCTTTCCTTTTCGTGAATCTAATAGCTTTTGATTCTCTAAAACTGTAAAGGTTTGGTACATTATGTTTAGCCTTTCTAACTGACTTTTAGTGGCTAACATTTTTTCCTCTAATTCTTTTTGTTGTTTAAGAGATAGTTTGGCTAACTTTTCTTGAAGTTGGCGATTCTTTTTAGCATCTATACCACCCGCTACAAGACCAATAATGGTGCTAACACCAAATGAAATCAAATCTGCACTACCGCCACCTCCTTTTGGGGTTACACCACCACCACCTCCACTTGGAATACCACTTGCGTTTAAGTATTTATTTTTTGTCATATCTTTTTATTTAAAAATTTGAGTTGTAGCATAAACAACTGCTAATCCTACACCCATAATACCTATGAATAATGCAGTATCTTTTTGTCTTAATGTTGCTTCTCGTTGCAAACTTTCTGAATAGCTTTGTATTGTATTTGTTAAAATCTCTATACGACTTAACTCTTTCATAGCTTGAATATTGGCATAAGTAAGTTTTTCATTACTTGCCAATTCCATTAGCTTCATATTAAGCGCTGCTCGTCTTTGCTTCTTTGCTTGACTTGCACCAAAAATAGCACTACCAATACTAATTAAAGACGATACGACTAAACCCGTAGTAAATATTATACCCCGATAACCATCATCTTTAAGAGTGGCATCTATATCATCAATTAATCCTTGATTGCCATCAGATATGCCTTTAACAGACTTTTGTATAAGTTCGGGTAAGGTCGGCTTTGATGAAACCCTAATCCCGTTTTTCTTTAAAATCTTAACTACTATTTGTGGTTTCTCAAAAATAAAGTTATTCCAAAGTTGTAACTGTATTGGTAAATCGTTTAATAATTCTTCCATAATATTTATATTGCGGTTACACTTAAAGTACCACCATTTTCAACTTGTATTCTGTATCTTGTTGCATCGGGAGATTGCAAAATAACACCATTATTAAAATCTCCAACTTCAACATCGCCACCTTGAACTTCTAATTTAGAGGTTGGAGTTATCGTTCCAATACCTAATTTTCCACCATTAATGTAAGAATCAAGGTTTGAACCTAATCTTACAGTTTGAACGTCTGAACTATTACTTAGTAGTAATTCCGCACTATCAACATTAAAACGAATACCCGAATCAGCAACGCCCAAAGAATTTAAGGCTCTAAACCCATAAGCACTTGAATTTTGAACATCTGCTAATACAGTACCCTCCACACGAAGTTTCTCTGTACCGAGAGGTTCAGCAATTCCAATACCAACAAATGATTGTTTTACAACAATTGCATCTTCTTCGGTGGTTGAACATATAGATATATAAGGAGTTCCAATTGAATTAGACTTTATTTTAATACCCATATCAAATAGGATATTATTACTTGCTCCAATTTTTAAGGCATAAGCATCTTGATTTGAGGTATAAAGAATAGGTGTTGCATACATAGTTCCTACTACTTCAAGTTTTTCTAAGGGACTTGTTGTATTTATACCTATATTACCATTTGAATCTTGTGTGATAACGCTATCATCTAATGTAGATGCGTCTTTCCATTTAGGGATTTGTCCCGTTATTCCCGAACCCGATACAAAACCGCTTGATACAGATAATGGCTCTATTTGTCCGTTAATGTCTTTAATGTAAAATACTCCCGTACTTGCATCTTTATATAACGCAAGAGAGTTCCCGTTTGGAGAACCAATATTTTGTGGTGCTGATACTGTTATTGCCATTATTTTTATTTTTATTTATTTCTTATCTTCTTCTTCTACTTTTTCAATAACTTCATCTATGTCGATGAAACCTTCATTTGGGTTTGGTGGTGGAATTGGCATATTATTTGTTTTAAAATGTTAATAATTCTGATTTTTTCCAAGTGTTTGTTGCGATACATACATATACTGCATCACTTGTATATCTAATTTCTCCTAAAATTCCCGTATCTGTTGCTGAACTTGGTGCAGTATTTAATGCTTTGATTTTATAGTCTTTACTTACGACAGAACCCACAGTATCTAATGGCATATCCACATCATTCTTCATAAAATAATTTTCATTGGCGGGGTTACTTCCTACACGAGATGTATGATAGTAACCTATGTATTCATTAACAACCAAATCGGGGTTTTTTATACCAAATGAAGCAAAGGATGTATAAGCATCTGTTATTTGAATTGAACCCGTAGTATTATCATTTGAGGCATAACCATAATAATCTTCAACTATTGCATTTGGATTGCTCCCATTTAATGCACAATAATAACCCACAATAAATCTTATAGTATCGTTACCCGTTCCTTTCAAATATGCTTGTGATTGAATTGTGTAAAGCAAATCAACGCCTTTAACTAAAGACCCATCCAAATCTGTACTTCCTTTGAAACTTGCTAATTGCGATATACTTCCTTGCCCTTTAAACTCTGCCCTTGATTGTTTTTCAACTATTATAGCGGAATTTCCCGTAAAAACTGTTGAACTTTCAATTTCTGATAATTCTAAACAATTAAGAGCACCCGAACCTCCATCTCCCGATAATTTAACTTTTTTATTTACGTTAAATTGAATTGAATTATCGGTGCTTGTTTTTGCTAATAATAATGTTGCACTACTTGAAACGGGATTACTTATTGCTCCTTCGGGATTCAAAACTAATCTATCAAATGTAGCTTCTCCACTAAATAATTCTTCAACAACTCCATAGATGTCTTTTACCGTAAATTTATTGGTAGAAGCATCTTTATATAACGCAAGAGAGTTCCCGTTTGGAGAACCAATATTTTGTGGTGCTGACACTGTTATTGCCATAATTTTTATTTTATCACTGTTTAATATTCTCTAAGCTTTCTAAAAACTTTAAAAGAGGTAAGCCAAATTTTGTTGGCATATCATTAATAAAAATCAATAAGTCTTTTTCTTCTTGTTCTTTTATTATTTTATAGCTTTTCTTATTCTCTTTTTCTTTAACTTGTAGTGTGTCTTTTAAGTCTTTCATCTTGTATATTATTGCTTTTATTTTATCCAAATATTTTATCCCAAAACTTTAGTAATAAAGTCCAAAGAGTTCCTACGACTAAACTTCCTCCAACAAATTTAGCTTTAAGATTTTTATCGTTTTCTATATATTTTCTATGCTCACTAACTTGTTCCACTAAGCCTTTTTGACCATATTCTTTATTTCCAATAACAGTTTGTTTTAAAAGTTTTAAATCAACATCTATTTCGGTTAATTTATCTTTTATCCAATTCATATCCTTACCACTTACGGATGTTGCTCTTGGTGTTGCTTTTTTTACTGCCATTTTATTATATTAAATTCCTAATCTTTCAAATTGTTTTTCTAATGTAAGAGTTTCTTTAAACTTTGTACCCTCATACACCGCTACACCTACTTTATCACTTTTCTCAAATATAAATAGATTTATATCTTTCACAAGAACATCATAGTACTTTGCATACATTTCAACACTTTTACTTAAAAACGGAGATGCCATTATCTCAAACCCTAACATATCAACCCGTACATCCATAATATCCTTGAAACCAACCCTTTTCTTTGGATTCCAACCATTACACATCTTAAAAGTTAATGCCCCCTCTTTTTCTTGGGCGGTTATAAGTATTTGCGTGTTATCCTTAGTTATCTCAAACTCTTTAGAATACTTCGCAATACCCGTTTTCATTATTTTTTGTGTCTTTCCGAAAATCATATTTCTTGTTTTTTGTTGCTGAATAGTAAAGATAAATTATTTTTTAAAATAAATTATATTTTTATTCCTAATTTTCCTAATAGTTTATTTATATCGTTAATTGGCTTACTTAAACCTAAATCATCAGCACTATTTTGACTTACCATTATGTCTTTTGCATTAAATATAATTTCTTTTGATATGTTCGCTATAAGTATATTCATTTTACCTTTAACAGTAATTTTAATAGGCTTATTAGATAATAGTGTTTTACCTAAATCTCCTAATATTCCTTTAGCACTATCGAAACTTATATATGCACTTGTTGGTACATTAAACCAACTATCTGCTTGAACTGTAAACTTACCATCGCTTTTTGCTTTAGCTATTGCTACACCCGAATATAACAAATCAATATCGTAGTCTTTTACCTCTACTGCAAATGATGATTTATTCAATACTGAAATTACTAAGTCTACATCAGCACCTTGTGATGTAATAGTGTTTAACTTAAAATTAGATATCTTAAAATCCCAATCTAAAGCCAACTTTAGTTGTTCGGTAAAATAGTAATAAACACCATAACCAATACCACCTAAACCTAATATAAACAGAATTTTTTTCATTTACTTTACCATACTAAAAATTAGCAACCCGATAGCACCAAAAACTATATATGAGTTTGGAATAGATTTAATAATTCGTTCTTTTTCGTCTAATTTCTCTCCTTGTTCTTTTACTTGCTCGTAGCCTTCTTTTGCTTCTTCTACAACAAAATCCCCCGTGCTTTTAACCATATCAAAAATGTCCATTGCACCCGTTTGAACTGTATCTAAAACATCTTGACCATAGCCTTTTAATTGCTGACCATCCATATTAGAATGACCACAACCACAAGCATTTAAATAATTGTTTTTCATCTTTTTACTTTTTTACATATTTATAAATTACCAATATTGTTAGTATTACTAACGTACCCCCACCAAAAATTAATATTTCTGTTGGTAGGCTTTTTTTTCTTTGAGCATCTTCTAAACGCTTCATTTCTTCTTCTTGCTCATCTATTATTTCTTGAGCATTTTCTCTCCAATTCGGGTCTGACTGACCAAAGTAAGGCTTAACTTCTTTTTCTCCATCAACTCGATTCCAATTAGAGTTACTGTTAGGATTTGAAAACCCTATATCATCAATGCTATTTACTTGTATATTATTCATTATAGCTTTCTTAATATTATAACTGTACCTAATAGTAATACCACTCCACCAACTGCAATAATTATAGTTCTTTGCTTTTCAGTATCTTTTTCAATTCGTGCTTGATTTTTGTCTGCTCTAATCTTTAAGTCTAACGCATCTTTATTTTGAACATCTGTTTGCAATATTGGGTCGCAATATCTTCGCATATATAATTTACTGTATTCATTGTATATAGCAGTATAGACTTTTTTCCCACGCTCATCTACTCTATGACCATCAGAAAGCATTGCATCTTCTATCTTTCCCGCCTTTAAAAGCCTTAATTCATTTACATCAGCACCTAAAGAGTTACATTGAGTTAATTTTAAAGCGGGTGGCACTTTTTTCCAAGATTCAAAATTATATGACACGTTAGGGTATTCCCTACGCTTTTCATTCATAAGTGAATTATACCTATCTCTTTCGCATCTACTACTACTTTTCCAACATACACCCATATCTTTATTTTACAAAAATTGCTAACCCTATTAGTAATACTGCTCCTCCACCTATAAGCATAACTTGTCTTTTTTTATTAGATTCCCCAATAATTCTTTCTTCCGCATCCTTAAATGACTTATTTTGAATATCAAGGCTTCCCTTAACACTTTCATCTTCTAATTTTTGACTACAATTCAAATTTGCAAATTGGACTTGTTTTCTTAAAAGTAAATCTTGAACCACATCTCTACTGCCAACCATTAATTTACGATATACCAAATCCTTCTCATCAATTAATCTGCTAATTTGAGCATCTAAAGTCTGACAATTACTTGTCGGAGGAAATATATATGGTCTAAAATAAGGTTTTGCCATAATTAAATACTTAAACCAATTAATCCTAATTTTTCATTTACAACTTTTTTTGTTCTCCAATCAAAAACACCTAATTCTTGGTCTAACCAACCTAATAAATCAAGTTGAGAATAACCTCCCGCATTTTCCAATACACCCCACAAAACCCCACTTGCTTCTCCTTGATTTATATGAGAATAAGGTCTAAAACCAAATGTTTTATAAAGCAAATTCATATCGTCTTTATTTTTTATTTTTTCAAAAATGCTTTTAATTCCATCTTCGTCTGTTCCACTCGAAGTTGAGAAATAACCGACTAACTGATTAGAAAATGATTTTGCTTGTTGTAGGCTAATCGTAGTTTTACTATCATCTACTTTTATATCATCAACTACTGTTTTATCTGTTGCTTGTGGTTGCGTAGGGTTTAAAACTTTTTTTATTCTTTTGTACAAAATACTCGCCAATAAAACTACGCCTATTGTTCCACCAATGTAAAGTATTGCAGTTTTATTGTTTTTAATAAACATTCCCGTTTTACCAACTATATTATCTTTGCTCATTTTTTTTATTTATCTTGTTATTATTAATATATAAGAAGTAGTTGAAATTGCATAACCAATAGAAAGTGAACCATCAGCATTAGTGGAACTTTTTACACCCGCACCATCTACATATACCGCTTGATTAACTGTTAAGTTTAAACTTGAATCCGTTACTACTGACCCATTAATCTCAACGTTTCCTAATTCATCAGATGCAACTCCAATCGCTCTTGTAGGGTCTATTGTACTTACAACATTTCCTAAAGTACCATAAGACGATAATCCTTCTTTAGTACCACCAAAAGATGAACTATTAGCATAATTAAACACAACCCCACCGATAGAGTTTACATCGCAACCAACATTAGTTCCCGATATAGTACCTACTACTTTCGTAATACTGCTTTTTGAAGCAAAGTCTATTATATTTGCTTGTGGCTGACCATTAAGTTTTCCACTTGTAATTAGAACTTTGGTGGTAGGGTAAAATGAAATATCTGCTACATCCAAAGCATTAGGGTGTGTAAATGTAGTTGTAGACCACACAACATTTTGGCTTACTGCATCGTAAGTTCCTTGTCCAACAGTTTCGTTTCCACCCATACTGCTTTGAGCGTAAGATATATAAAAATTGTTATCAGAATTTAAAACTTTGGTAGCAACAGACCAAGTATAAGATTGAAGTGTAGATGTGCTTTCGTAACCTAACGTAATAACATTACCGCTAATATCAAGACATATACTAAAAAAATTATAACTACTGTTCATAAGAACTAAAATTACTTTGTCGTTAGTAACTTTAACAAGATGACCTCTACCATTATTGGAACTTAAAGTTGTGTTTGAATGTTTTGTTATTGTTAATGCCGAAACAGTTACAATAAAAGCAATATTCGTATATGTCCACGCACATAAATACTTTCCTTGACCAATATTTGTAACTAAAGGATAACTACTATTTTGGTCTACTAAACCCGCACCTATACTATCGGTTGTTCCAAACGTAAAAGATTGCGTAGTTTTGTCGTATTCAAATGCTCTGATAAATGCTTCACGAGTATTCCCTCCCGAAGTAGTTATACCGCTAACAACATTGTTCCCAAGAGTTGTTTCATCTAAAGCAAATTCAATCTGTGTTATGGGAACTGAATTAACTTGTTCGATTGGTGCGTTTAAGTAAGTAAAATTTCCTTGTAAATCTACGCTTCCACCTATGAGGTAAGATGCGGTAGAATTAGAACTCATAGGGTCAGATTGATAAGTAAAAAATATAATAAAATTTGTGTCATCAATCCATTGTACCAAGTTATCTCTATCAATCATAGGAGCAGAATTTGCAGACCAAGTTGCAGTGCTACCAATAGGCATTGTTATAGGTACACTTCCACTTGATTCTACTTTAAAAATTTCTCCATTATCATTTAACTGAACAAAGTCATTTTGTGCTATTGTTTGTCCACTTTCGATTGGAAATTTAAAGGTTATTCCATCTGTCGGTGTTGGACTACTACTTTCTGTAACTGTCATTCCAAAATTTAATGATGCGTAAGTTAAAAAGCTATCAACTGTGAAAAAATTTCCATTATTATCTGCAACTTGACTTAGGTTTGCGGTAAATAATGTTTCGTTTATTCCTACATTAGCATTATATAAAGTTATTCTTGGTATAGCATTATATAAATCTAAAGAGGTAAAAGTTAAATTACTCATAGGCGTAAGTAGTAAAACTGTATTCCCGCTTTTAATCTCTAACGAACCATTATTTGTAATAAATTTAATCATAATTTTTTTATTTTATTTTTTTAGTACATTACAAACTTTTTCTTATCAAAATTAGTAATAAAATTATTTATAATGTCATATCTATTTTTATTCTGTGGTGTTGGTGTTGTTTCAAACACTTGCAAAAAGGCTTCGTAACCATCAATACGAGGATAACCAAGACCCAAGTATATTAATAAGCCATTCAAATCTGCTTCTATTTCATCGTCAATATTTTCATTCAAATAAAAATGAGCAAACTCGTGTAACAGAATTGCCATTCTCATTGGTACTGTATAATCTTTAAATAGTTTTTTAGACACTTGAATCCTACCCGTACTTTTGCTAATCCTTGCGGGAGTAGGAAGTTCTTGACCATTTTGACCTACTATTGTGTTTAAGTACTCTATTTTATAATGTCGTAAATCGCTTTCATAAGTATTTGGACTTAAATATGAAGCATTAAAACTAAATTTTTGAGCAAAATCTACAAACGCTCCAACAGAATAACTATTAAAATCAACTTCATCCATACGTTTTTCTAATCCGTACTTCTCTATATTTAAAACCCTTACAACATTTCTAATGTCTGAACCATCATCATCAGTTAGACGAATATCTAAAGTTTTTGGGGTCATCGGTAAACGCACATAAAACTTATAACTACTATTAACAGTTTTATACCTATTAGTAAAAGATGTTAATGGCTTTTCCGCATCAACCACGATTAAACGTAATTTAATAGGTCTTGCACATTGAACACTAATACCTATTGTCATTTGCTCATATCTGCTATTTAAAGTATAATTCATTTATTTTTTATAATAGTATTTATATGCTACTGCACCTACAATCAAAAAAGCCGAAATAAATAAAATAGGCTTACTTAATCCAAGAATAGTATTTGATTCATCGTTTTTATTATTATTATCATTCATAAGATTACCATTTATTGCATCTTCAATTTTATCAGTTACTCCCAATTTAGGTATTACCTCTCCTTTTGCTTTTTCTCTATTTAGCCAATCTTTAAATGGTAAAACTGAACCACTTGCTTTGTATCTTTGATTTGCTGACTGAATACTTGTATATTTCATCTGTGTCTTTGTGTTTATTATTTCTTGACTATCAATATTGTTATTCCAACTAAAACTACCGCCCCAAGTCCTATCCAAAGATAAGGAGTTTTATTTTTTTCTGCTTGTGGAGAAGGTGTGTCTATAACTTGATTTTTTAAAACATTTTCCTCATTAAGAATTTGTTGCTCAAGTTTTTCTTCTTCATCTATTAACCTTTTAATCTCTAAGGCTTGTTGTCGTTTTTTTTCTTCTGCTTTTGCTTTAGCTTTTTCAATAATTTCCTTCATTCTACTTCCACCAAAATTTGAATGTCCTTCTACTTGAAAGAAATCAGACATCATACTGTCATTTCTATCTGTTGTTTGCATAACTTATTTATTTTTAAATATTAAAAACGCTCCTACTATTATTACTAAACCAATACCACCATAAATATATAGGTTTTTATTGCTTTTTTTTGTGGGTACGGATGTGGTAGATGTTGTGTTTTCTGTTGGTTCTTCATTTGGGGGTTGTGTATTTACTACCTCGTCTGTGATTATATCGTTTTTAGGTTTGTTTTTTTCTAAAGCATCATACTCTTTTTTATATTCACTCATAGAATATTCAATAAATAAGGATTTACTAAAAGAACTCTGAACTTCGTTTTGAAATTTTTTCCAATACCTTGCAATTTGTACGCTTGTTAATCCATTTCCTTTAAGAGTTGAATTAGCACTCGCTCTACTTGACCACTCCCTTAAACTAAGTCCACATTTTGTCCATTCACTTAGTATTAAACCATCGCAATCTGTATTTCGATTAAATGAACTACCACCAATCGTACCGCCATAATTTAAATATTCGTTAGCTGACCATTCTCCGACTGATTTACCTAATAACTCTGTCATTTTATTTCTTTTTAAATATTAAAAAAGCACCTACTATAACCACTAAACCAATACCACTATAAATATATAGGTTTTTATTGCTTTTTTTTGTGGGTACGGATGTGGTAGATGTTATGTTTTCTGTTGGTTCTTCATTTGTAGGAAAAAGGTTTGAATCATTTATGATTTCTTTTTCTTCTTCTTCCTTTGCTTGTTCATATATAGCATCATCCTCACTTTTTCTTACTTGCTCTATCAACCTTTCTCTTTTAGCGTAAGCAATAAATTTAGATTTATCAAATTCAGTACTTTCATAGTCTTGATATTTCCTCCACAAACGACTTATATCAAGTTTAGAGAAACCATCATCCATCAGCATTTTAGCAGTATCTTGACGACTTATAATTTCCTTATAATCTCCGAAAGTCTTTCTATCTCTAACACTTGTACCAATACTTGGTGTAAATCCTTCGATTCCCCAAGTTTGCCTTCTCGAACTACTTCCAAAATTTGCATATTGGTTATCTGACCATTCTCCTACTGAAATACCTATATTTTTCATTATCTATTTAGTGATTTTAAATCTTCATATTCTGCATCTATATCATCAGATAACGATGCTTTACTACCCGCATCACTTAAAAAATACATATAAGAAATAGCACCCACTCCTAATATTATAATTGCGTAATAAACTCCTTTTCCTTTCATAATCTTATCTGTTTTGGTTTTTACTAAAACTGTCGTAGTATTGGTAAGGAGTTAGAAATTTCCCAATCACTTCTATTTGTTGCTAAATATCTTTTTTCACAATAATAACCCAAAAACGCAAATCTTTCCGCTTCCATATCTGCTTTAGTTCTCCATTGTTTACCTAATAGAGTTCCTTTCCATTTTGAAATTAAATCCTCACATTGGGGTACTTGCTCGATTACCTCATCTATTGTAAGTTTTTCTATTGGTCTTTTGTATGGTTTTTTGGGGTTTCTTGTTTCTCCCGTTGGAATACTATATACGGGTTTAAACACATCTTTTGTTTTATCAATTACCTTCGTAGCATCGTCTTTTAAATCAGCCACCACATCTTTTGTTTTATCAATTACCTCCGTAGCATCGTCTTGTAAATCAGCCAACACATCTCCTTGTGGGTTTTTAGTCTTTTTGTACAATACATAGATAAGAGCAATAATACCGCCTCCTATAAGCCATTGATTTGTTGTAAGTTTTTTCATAATTTTATTTTAATTAATAAGAGGTTTTCTAACTTGGTTTCTAATTATACCAAAATTTGGCATTTTACCCGTACAACCTTGAAACATTCTCTTTCTTGTTAGCAACATATCTTCTAAAGTGTAGAATTTTCTTTTTTTATATTCTTGATTAACTTGATAACAACTCTTATATTTTGTTTCTCCCGTAGGAATACTGATTTCGGGTGTGAAAGGAGTTTTATCCCCTTCTAATTGCAATACTTCGGTTAAATCTCCGTTCATAGCATCTTGAATCATATTAGAGCCATTCTGTCCTTTTCTCTTTCTATAAAGTATGTAAATTAAAGCGATAACCCCACCGCCAATTAACATTTGATTTGTTGTAAGTTTTTTCATAATTTTATTTATTATATTATAGAATTTTGCCAAGTAAAATATAAATCTTCATTTAAAGGTTTAATTTGAGATTCAATATTTTCAGCTATTGAATTTTGCATTGCAGTTATATTTAAAGAACCTTCTAACCATCCAATAACTATACTTTCAAATGCCTCTGTATTTTCGTAAGGTACAAAAGGCTGACCTCCCACATACTCATAGTCTTGAGTTCCAATAAGTGTTTTCGAGTAAATAATACCTCCCGATTCTTCCGAACCCGTGTATCTATAATGTACTGTATATATTACATTATCTTGCCCCTCTGCTTGAATGTGAGCGTTCATTTGCGGAATATCCCATTTGTAAGTAATTGCCATTTTATTTAATTTTAGATGATATAAAAACACTTAACCCAACTATTGTTCCTACAATTATACTGCTTGATAAAGGCACTTGCCCGTGATGAACCATCATATGCACAAGTTGTTCCTTAAAGGTTAAGTCTTTAGCGTTTCCCGTTGGAGGTTTTATTTCATCAGCAGTTGCATAAGGTTTAACTACCATTGGTAAAGCTAAATTAATAGCAACTCCAATTAAAATTGGTTTAACTAAATGTTTCATATCTTATTTTGATTTATAAATAACTAATCCCGTTTTAGTTTTAGATTTTTTATAAGTTTTTCCATTGTAGCTAAAGCTACTTGCACCACTCTTACGAGCTTTTTGTAATGCAGTCATATATGCGTTCATTTTCTTTGCCATATTATTTTTTTTTAAATTCTAATAATTTTTTATTGTACTTTACTATATCCCACAAAATAACTGCGGATAATGATGCTATAACACCAATAAAAAAACTCTTTGTATCTTTTGGATGCTTAAAGTTCATTATTTTTTTCTTGTTTTTATAATAATTATAACTGCTCCTAAAACCGCAACTATACCCGCTATTAAATAAATCTTCTTGTCGTCATCCGAAACTATTTGTTTTTTTTCCATTCTATTCTTCTTTAGAAAATTTACCTATCATAATAGCAGAAATCGTACCTCCTATTAATAAGCCAACAAAACCCGTTGTATATATGTTCTTATCTTTAAAGTAACCAAACATTACACCACCTACTAAACCCGTAAAAGCACCTTGTATAGTGCCACTTGTTTTACTTAATAGTTCCTTTTTTTGGTCGCCATTAATCAGTTTTCTATTGTTATTAATTGCATCAGTACCATTCATTTTTTACCAAATTTTTTAATTATAATATATCCTAATCCAATAAACGCAAAAGTTAGAACATAGTATTTAAAGTCTGAACTTTTAAATATACCCTCCTTGTCTGCATATTCTTGCAGTTTGTCATCAAATACAACTTCGTTTTCCAACCTATTTATTTTTTACGAGTTGCAAAATATATTGTAGTTCCTAAAGCACCTAATAAAACTACACCTCCAATTACCCATAAGATAACTGTTGATTGTGGTGCTTCCGATTGTAGTTTAGCTTGTTGATATTGAGCATCAAATTGTTGTTGATTTATTTCTTTCGACAAAAGCATTTGCTCTAATCTTAAACGCTCCGCTTCAAGACCTTGTTCTTGCAACGCTCTTTGTTGCTTAAATTCAGTATCGCTTTGAAACCAACCTAAACCTATCTTTAAAACATCTTTAAGATTATCGTTTCTTAAAAAATTTCCAACTTTACTACCCGTTGTTCCTACGGGTGCGGATGGGTTATATGGTTCATATGTTTTATTTTTTCCCGAAAAGGTAGAAAATCTATCTCCTTTTAGATTTGCACCATTTTGACTGTCAATAGGAGAAAATCCTCCACTTTGAGTAGCCATAGTATCAAAGTTTCCACTTGCATTTGAAAAACCACCATCTTTAAGATTAACCCCTTGTTGGCTACTCATAGCATCAAATTCTTGTCCACTACCTTGTGTTGCCATAGGGTCAAATCCACCACTTGCATAACTTTCTCCACTCATATTACTTTTATTTGTGTACCTATTATCTGCCCAATTTGCAAAGTTATCTCTAAAAACATCAGAATTTTTCATTGATAAAATAAGTACTTTTACAACTTGTGTCGGTGTTGCTGATAAACTAACATTAACACCTTCACTTCTTAAAAAGCCTATTACTGCTTCTAAATCAGTTCCTACTATTACAGATATTAATCCCGTAAATCTTTCACTTCTTACCATCTTTTTATTTTTTAAAAATTATAGCCACCGCTAAAACCAAGCAAGAAGCAAAAATTATTGTATTAGTATTTGTAGCTAAAGCCTTTGCTTCGCTATTGTCGTTTTGTCTGCCACTTGCATTAATAAAATGCTCTAATAGGTATGGACTACCACCTATATTATTATTATTACCGCAACCGCAATTAGAGGTCTTTTTTTCCTCTTTTACAGTTGGCTTAGAGAATATCTCTAATATAAATTCTTTATCGGGGTGCATATCCATCAACGATAAAAGTGCATCTTCCCCTTCGTTATTGACCAAAGTTTTAAGGTTTTGGCTCATTGAACGAGGATTAGTTATTTCATAACCATAGGCTTCGCATAAGGTTTTTGCTCCTTGTGGATTATTTTTAGCTATATAATCATATACTGTTGTCATATCTTTTGTATTAAATTAAAAAAAAGGTGTATAGCATTACACCACACACCTTTTTTAAAGTTTCCGTGCAGTAAACTACACCCACTATTAATTACCCTTGCAATTTAATTGTTTGGGCTTTAACAATGCCTGGATTTCCAAATGCTTCGGACACAGGGCGACCCGATAATCCTCTTGCTAAATTGATATTATCAGATGGGTAGAAGTAAAGTTTAACAGTAGCGTTAGCTAAAATGTTAGAAATAATTACTTTCGTGAATCCATCGATTCTAAATCCATAACGCATCGCAACTATGGTCGATTGTTGTTGGTATGGGTCAATCGTAGGCACTAAAGTTTTCTGTGCTTCATTACCATTTGCATCTCTCGTATTGATAGCAAGAGTTTCAAGTACTTGGTTAGCCGTAGCTGACTGCAAGTAAGTTAAACCTACGCTAAAAGGATTTTGCATAAATTGGTAAAGCATTTCACGATAGTTAATTCCCGCAATTCCACTTGAAACAGTAATTAAACCAATTACTAAATCTCCACCCGCAGTAAAACCTGCGTTGTTAATAAATTCATACGAACCTAAAACTGCAAAATTACCACTATTTGCGGCATTTGTAGAAGTTACAGTAAGTATGTAAGGTTGTGATGTAGGGGCAGATACTCCTCCGCCTCCATTAGCACCAAAAAAACCTTCTTGTCCCGTGAAGTTTGAATCATCCACGAAACCACCACTCATATTTGAGTAGTTCTCATTAGCGTTTGCTCTTGCATCAGCTAAGTATTTACGAATATTTGACATTTTTCAAAAATTTATATATTAAAATAAAATTATTTGCTCATTGACTTATTCGGCAGTTTGAGGCACTTCCGTACTTCTTTTTGCTAAATATGTTTGAACTTGAAAAGCGACTAATACTCCCACAGTAACAGTAAGAACTTTACCTACTAATGCTACAATCTTGTTTTTATCCATTTCAGAATGAATTAAGGTTAATAAAAATTAATTTGCATAATTTCAGAATTATACCTTACAAATATATTATTTCAAAGCATAATTATTATTAGAAAACATAACCTTTTTTTACAATAAAGAAGTTGTAAATGGAGTTTAAGAGCAATAATTCTTCACAATCCTATCTTTTACGAACTTAACTGCGGATTCTTGGGTGTACTTTTTATTGCCTTTTAAATCTCTTTGTTGGAGCATAGGGGATATTATTTTTCGGTAGTATTTCTCAATGTAATCATCAATAGATTCATTTAATAGCTTTTTATCAAAATCCCCTAAAATCTTTTCAGCATCCACATCCACAAATAAGAAAAAACGTTCATTACCATTATAGTATTGCTTATTAATCATCATTTCAGCAATTTTTAGATATTCAAACTTATCTTCAAATTTTTTGATATGCCTATCTACACTATCTGTATTTTTATGAAATCTTAACCAATTTATGTTTTGCCATATTTTTGATGTTACTCTACCAATAGATTGGAAGTGCATTATAATATCAGTATCAGTATGTCTATTAGTACATATTGCTCCTACGAGGTCATTTGGGAGGTGGTCTGAAATATATCTGTTAATATCTTCAATCAGTAGTAAACCCCCTCTATAATCGGTTAGTATTGTAAATAAAGCATCTTGAATTTCTTTTAAAGTCATTCTAACACCATCATCATTAAATGGTCTTATTCTTCTTGCTTCAATAGTAGGGTGTGCTGAAAACTTTTTCACATCTTTAAGTCGTAACGCTTTGTATTCAACAAACTCATCATTAACATCTAATACCAATGCTCGTCTTGGCTTTACTCCTTTACTTGGATTACCTCTTACATAAGAGTTAATCATTTTTGTAGTTATGAATGTTTTTCCTACTCCCTTTTTTCCTACCGCTACACCTAATTTTGGCTCTCTCATATCGCTATATGTTTGTGTATTTTATAATTAAGTCATTTCCTATAAATTCTACATTATCAAAACTCAAAGTTTCATCAGTTGTTAGGCTTTTATCACTTAAAGTAAAAGTCCTAATAAATAATTGAAATGTAAAAGTGCTATTATGTGCTTCTAACATAATTATTATTTCTTTTTAGGGCGACCTCTTTTTCTTTTTTTAGGCGATTCTTCGCTTGGAGTTATATCTATAACATCATTTACCTTATTTGTTTTTGATAGTTCATCTAATTTAGCAAGTATTGATGGGTCACCAAATTGAGGCATACCATCTGATTGTTGTGTATTACTAAATGTAGAATTTTCATTCATACCCATCATATCTCCGACCATAGATTCCGCAGTAAATTCTTCGGGTTCTGTAAATGTTGGTTGTGGTGTAGGTGTAGGTGTTGGTTGTGGGCTTGGTTGCGATGGCGGTGTATTAGTTGGTGGAGGTGGTGGTGTGCTACTTGTAGCTTGTGGAGTTGTTTTAGATTTTGGAACAAAATTAGATTGCTCTTTCCACATACTAAATAGTTTGTTATTTTGCTTTACAAGTTGAAATATCATTGCCCCCTTTGTAAGAATATCCGTACCATAAGCAACACCTAAAAACTGCTCATCAGTCATAGCAAGACCCTTCTTTTGAAACACTCTAATCATAGCGGGTCTAACCTTTTCAACAAAATCATCCTCCAATTTAATAGCATCACTTAGTTGAGAATTATATTCTTGAACATATTCCATTAAACCTAATGAATTGCCCATATCGTCAATAGGAACTTGCAAAGATGGGTCAATTTCCCCATTCTCCATAGCTTGTGCTACTTTCTCCTCTTTGATTTTAGTTACCCTATTTGCTAATAAGTGTGCTTTACCATAGACATCTAAAACAGTATCTACCATTTGCTCGGTAGCATACATTTGTTCTTTTTTATCCAAGTTTTCCATAGCGGGATTAAACGTAGAGGGTTCTTTTTCCTCTTTGTCAAAGTCTGAAAAATTAGGAGCATCAAATGATGGTTCTTCTAATTCCTCCCCTAAACCTTGTGCGTTTATGTTTCCTTTAGTATATGCTCTCTCCTTTACGGGTTCGTCTAATGGACTAAAGCCCGAATAAAAGTCTTGATTGTTTTCTAATGAAACATCTTTTAAGTTGTCTTGCTCCATTGGTTCTTGATTAGTTTCTTGTGATTTGCTCATTTTGTTTCTTTAATTTTAACTGATGTGTTACGCTTTCAAATTTCTCTATTCTCTCTATATCTAATGGGTGGTTGGGGTCATAGTTTTCTACATCCTTTTTATACCTTGATAGATTAGTGTTGTTCTTGTTTAGTACAAATGATACATCTTTTAATGTGAAATCATAATCATTTACAAGTATGTGTGCTATAATTCCAAGTGCGTGGGTTTTGTCATTGTATCTTGACGAGCCATAAAGTAACTCCTTTACTGATAGTTCAAACTCTTTTGCGACTATTTTAATAATTGTTTTTGCAGTTTCATTTTGATAAGTGAGGTGGTTATCTTCTCTTAGTTCAATAAGCATCTGTATAAAACCTCTTTCGCCAACTGCGGAGATTGTTTTATATATTTCCTCAAATACAATGGTAATACCTTTGTTAATGTTTTTGTGTGCCTTGTTCATTTCCAAATTTAAGTTATTATTTTTAAAAATAAAAATTATCGCTTGAGAATTATTGAACCACTCCTGCCCCAAACCTTTTTCATATTATCATATGTGTGAACGTGCGAATCTTCTAACAAAAGTGCATCTTTAAATGCTTTTATAAGGTTGTCTAAATCGGGTCTTTGCTTGTGGGGTTTTCCATCCATTTCAACCCTTTTCTTTTCGCTCCAAGAGGTTGGCATAGGTATTACGAATTTGATTTCTAAATCCTCTTTAGGTTGCCACCTACATAAGAAGCATAGCATTTTTAATTCGTCTTTGAACTTCCAATACTTTTCTGTGGCGGGTCTTTTCTTCCATTTGTCGCTTTGTGTCATTCGGGGTTTAGCAACGGGAACTATATTTAAAGTAATATAGGGTAGAATCACTTGACCATCAGCAGTAAATTGCTCCGCTTGAGGTTTAACCTCTATGGGTTTCATTTTAATTACTTTTCCTTGTTCTTCTTTTTGTGTGTCTTTTGGTGTTTCTTGTGAACTCATATTTTATATTTATCTGTTATTGATTTAAGTTTTAAAATTTCTTGACCTATTAGATAAGAAGCATCGTTATCACTTGGATAGTGAAGCCCTAAATAAACCCTACTGTCGGCAATATCAGTTATGAATTGCTTACAAAACCCATAGGCTTGAGGATGTTTATTTCCAATTATATTCAATATTACATAGGCTTGTATTGTGTGTCCACTTGGATAAGAGGGAGAATGACCCGAAAAGGTATCGTATGGGAATAATTTCAACTTGTAATATTGTGCTAATTGATAAGGTCTTGGTCTTTGATATTTTTGTTTTAGCTTTATTATTGTTGGAGAAATATCATCGTTAATTGAATGGGTAAGTTCTTCTACATCAATACCTTTAACTGTAAATGCAGACAATATACTTTGTATTAAATTTCTATCGTATCTTTTATAACGTGCAAAATGTACTGAATTGCTTTTATCAAAAATAGACCTAACCTTCTCAACCATTTCATTAAGTTCTTGCTTAACTGATTCAGAGTTATTTAAAGGAAAACCTAATTCTTTTCCAAAGTTTTTATCTAAAATAGGTATTACATCATCTGCTAAACATTTTTGTTTTAATATGCTAAGATGATATTCCGATAGATTCCCGTAAGTTACTTTATTAAGCCAATCTTCCATTTCTTACTTTGTTTCCCGTTAGTGTGTCAATTTTGCTTTTCATTTCTTGCATATCTGATTGTAGTTGAATAACTATCTTACTATCTCCTTTTTTTAATGCTTCTAATCTTCTTCTATAATAAAAGATGGAATAAATTAAAGAGGCACTTGTTAATCCCAACATCATAATTGCAACCCAACCTAATTTTGAACTGCTATCTGATACACCACCCATTGCCATAGGTGTTGCTTCTACTGTTGGTGTTGCTTCTACTGTTGGTGTTGAAGCGGGGGCGGGTGCTATTGTATTATCCTCCATTATCTTGTTTTTTTAATTATATATATTATTGTTCCCGTTGTTACTACTGCCACTAAAGACAATAGAAATGCGGGGCTTGAGTACCATTTTTGTTCCCATTTTTTAAGGGTTAATGGAGGCGTTTTAGGTTTCTTACCAATGTTAGCGGTAATTACAATCTCGTCTAATTGCTCAATATCATCTTCTAAATAAATTTGTGCATCTTGTAATTCTGATGCTTTTTTCATTTGTGTTATTAAACCTACATAACTTATTCTAAATTCGTCATTTGGTTTTATATCTTCGTTATCAATTTCAAAATAACCTTCTTGATTAGATGCTACACCAAGCGTTGTGCCTTCTCCATCTCTGAATAACTTAATGTTTGCTCCATCAGTTTTGCCATAGCTATCTGTAATATAACCGCTTACTTTCATTTATTGGTTATTTTTTTAAGTGTATAGTAGTTTACCAATGCTCCTAATGAAAATGAAATCATTGCTAATACCAAAAATGTCTTATAAAAGGCGGGATGTACACCATTTACCTTTTCTTCTTTTTTTTCTTCTATGTGATTCATAATATTTTTCTTACTTTTTCAACAACTATTCCATTTAATAATGAAAACGCTCCTACAACTGCTAAATTTTTAAATGTAGTATTCCAAGTTGGTCTATAAAACTTAAATTCATCTTTACCTTCATTTTTAGCGACTAAATAGTGTGCATATGCTTCGGTAGAAAAAATTGCAAACGTTACAAGTGCTACTATATTTCTATCTTTCATATTTCTACTCCTAAATTTAAAACTATTAGTCTTAATTTTTTTTCTTGCAATGAAATTTCAAATAATGTTACTTTCCAAACTCTAAAGTTTAAGCACCATTTATTTTTTTTAGCATTGCTATTCCAACTATTTATCCAATTTAATTTTTTCATACCTTTACAAGTTCAGATGAATGATGATTTACTATTCTCATTCTATTATTAATTTTTTTAAAAACATAAGAATATCGTGCTACTACTTTTTCTCCATCAACACGAAACTCATAAACTCCACTTGATATCATACAACATTCTAATTCTTGATTAATATTATCTAAAATTTCACAACTTATGCTTTTCCTATCCAAAAACATATCAAAATATTCTCTGATTTGTTCTATACCCACTTCAAGAGGTTGGCTATACGTTCCTACTAAAACTGCGTTTGGGCTATAAAAATTTACCATCTCGCTTGAATTGTTTGCTCTTATGCTACTTGCCCAATCGCTTAATATTGTAGGCACTTGTGTTGTGATTCTTACCATAATAATTTATCTGCGTAATATCCATTACTGTTTCTAATGCTTCTATCTTTTTTGTGTCTAATCTTGTATAACTTTCTTCTTTTTAATGCACTACCCTTTGATACCTTACCCTTTCTTTCAAGTTCCATATAAGTAGGATAGTCATTATATCCTATTGCCCCTACACTTGCAACTTTAACTCCTTTTTTAAAAACATCTATCTTTTTACCTTTAGTATTGCTTGACTTTACAGTAACACCTATTTTTTTGGCTTGATTTTTTGTATATGTTTTTATTTCATATTTCATTATTAATTACCTTTTAAACTATTAGCCATTGCTAAATCGTACTTAGCTTTCATTTCGGGTGTCCACTTAAAATTAGCCAAACTTTCCTTTATTTTTTCTAAGGTTAAAGCATCGTAATTCAAATTTGGTGCGAACATCCAAGTTTTAATATCGTTTAGGTCTTGGTTGCCAAATTTTTTTCTAATTCCTTCGGAGGCTATCCTACCCGCTTCTGCCATATCTCTTTCTGCTTGAGCAATAGCATCTTCAATGGATGTGGTTTCGGCTTTAAACTTTTCCTTTTCAAAATTTGGCAACAACTTTTTTATTAAAAAGTAACCACCGCCTAAAAACAACCCCGCTATTAATACTTTTTTTATCATTACTATACCTTAATGCAATAATTATGAATAATACAAAGCCATTGGCGACTCTGAACCCTCTTCTTGATATGCTCCAAAACCTTGCCCATACTGTCGCATTGGTGGTCTATTACTTATAATTTTATCTTTGGGTTTGTTATATTTAATTGAAGATGGTTTCCCTCTATAAAATTCGGCAACTTCATATTCGCTTAAATCTAATTTATATCCGTTTTTTTTACCTTGAATAAGTGGTAGTATTTTATAAATAAATAAAATTCCACCGCCTAAAAATAAACTCGTTATTATTATTTTTTTTGCGTTCATATTATAATGGTGCGTTATACATTGAATTTTGTTTTCCCGTTCTTGGTGTGTCGTAATCTCGATTGCGATTATTTGAAGTTGAAAGGGTTCCTTTTTGTGTTAAAACATTTCTAACTGAACCATTATTAGTTCCATATTGGTTTAGATTGGCAGTAGGATTTCCACCACCCCCCGTATTTATTATACTCTGCTTTACTTCGTAATCTTTTATTTCTACATCTAATTCAGAACTATTAAATATAGGTAGTAACTTCTTAATTAAGAAATAACCTCCACCTAAGAATAAAACCACTACAACTACTTTTTTCATTATCTTTTTCTTAATATGTTTACTGCTCCAAGTGTTGCAATTAAAAGCACCCCTCCAATTAGCAATCCACCCATATTGCTTGATTTTTTTTCTTCTTCAATAACGGGTTTAGCTTCTAAAACCTCCTCATTAGCTTTAGCTTCTTTTTCCGCTTCCGCTTTTTTATCTAATTTCTTTTTGTAACTTTTTAGTTGTTCTTGAGCATCTTTAAAATACTCCTCTGTATAAGTTTTAACCTCATCTAATTTTGCTTTACTTTCTTCTGTTGGCTCATCTGCCACCTCTTTTTCTGCCAAAGCTACCTTTGAAACTAAATCTTCAACTGTTGCTACTCTTTGTGATAAAATTCTTGGTAAAGATTCTCTATCTAAACCTAATTCTGTAATTGTGTCTTGTATATTCATTTCTTAAAAAATTAATTAATTCTAACAAATCTACTAAATTTATTTTATAAAATAATTATATGCCTTGATTATTTTCTTCTTCTTTTTTATTTTTTTTAAACTTCTTTTTTATATACGGAAAACCATACTTTACAAATAAAGTACCACTAACACCGATAGTCAATATGCTACCGATAGTTAGTGCTATCTTTTTTACTCCTTTTAATTTACTCATTCAGAGATTACTTTTTCTTCAACATAGCTGATGCTCTTTTGACTGCATCTTGCCATTCCTCTCCCTCTTTTCTAATCTCTTTGGCTACACTCATAGGTGTTATACGTTTTTTACGAGAACCCTTGTCCATCGTTTTTACAGAAGCATACTTTCTTTTACCGCCTTTTTTCTCCATTGCTTCGGATTCATTTCTGCGGTCTTTGTAGTTTTGCTCTTTTGTAGAACGCTTCCCTTTGGTGTTACCTAATGATTCATCAAGTTTATCATTGTACCCTTGTGTTTTACCACCTTTTGCATATTCTTCAATAGGTTCATAATAGAACTCTTTAATTGTTTTATCTGTTAAAAAATTCTGATTTTTTGGATATGTTTCAAAATTAATTCTATTGAAACCATCATATTCTGTTTCATCTATTTCATATTCATAATTTGAAAGTTTATGTTTTTTTATGAAACTTTCGGGTTTCATAGAAGTATGAATAACTATATACTCATCAATTTCCCCACCTTTAGCAAATTGCTCTTCATCTAACCTATCATACATTTTGCGTAATAACTCTCTATCTTCTTCACCAAAGTAAGGCTTGTTTTTATCAAAAATTGACTTGCTTTTCATTCCTAAACCAATGAGAACTTGCATTAAATGTTTTTCACTTTGATTTGTTATCAAACCACCTTTAGCGTACCCTCTTATAAATTGTTTTGTTAAAATTGACTTCCTTTGATATGGTGTCATTGCATTAAATTGCTTTGGGGTTATATTTCGTTTTTTAAGCATTTCTGATAAATCCTTTACATCCTTAATATTTTTTTCGGTTTTTGCTTTTTTTGTATCTGTATAAATAGATTTCGCTTTTTTACTTAACCTTACACCAAATTTTTCCTCAATATCTTCAACTTCTAATGGCGAATCCTCAAGCCAAATATTAGAAGATTCAACAAATATTAAACCTACTTCGTCTTTAGTAAGTTCATTTTCGGGAACCTTATAAAAGACTTCATCTCCTATAAAATCCTTTCCATATTTTCTATCTTCTTTTAAAGGTTTAATTATTATTTTAAAATAACCATCTTCTGTTTTATATTGTACATCTTTGGAAAATAAATTTTTAACAAAGAATAATTTATCAGAAATTTTACCACCTTTAGCGTACCCGTGTGGTGTTGGATATGCGGGATTATAGGTGTTTGCATAGTATTGGTGTACTCCTTGTGGTAATCCACCACCCATAGCAAACATATCCATCTCATTCATAGCACCCGTTTCTCCTACAAGACCCGCTTGACCAAATGGTGTTGGTAGTGTTCCACCCGCTTCCATTTTTGATTTACGTTTTTGATAAGCAACTTCCCAAGATTCTGAACTAACCCTTCTTCTGTCTTGCATTAAAGAGTGTTTAGACCTTCCTAATTTTCCGCCTTTTTTTAGTTTAGCAGTAAGTTCTTGTGAATCTACTCTTAAATTTGAAGCGGGAGCATCTTTAACAAACTTCATAATGAAGGCATCAATCTCTCCACCCCCTGCGTAATTACCTCTATTTTTTAAAATTTCTTTATTTTGTCTTATTTTCTTATCAATTCTAAACCTTTCTAAATCAGTTAGAGCATTAGGTCTACGTATTTGTAATTGTTGAATTTCTTTTTCAATCATTTCTTTGGAAGCCCTTAAATCATAAACATCTCCACCTTTAGCCATTTGAGAAAGGTCGAAATTCATAGCCCAATTATCAAATTCTCTTACGTTGTTTGAATATCCGTATTTATCTTCAAGTTTTCCAACTTCGGCTTGACCAAAATTTTCGTATAATCCTTTTCGTTTGGCTTTAGCAATTAATTGTTTTTTGAATTTGTTAATATCAGCAACTTCCCCACCTTTAGCGTACCCGTGTGGTGTTGGATATGCGGGATTGTATGTTTGACCATAGTATTGGTGTACTCCTTGCGGTAATCCACCACCCATTGCAAATAAATCCATTTCATTCATAGCACCCGTTTCTCCTACAAGACCCGCTTGACCAAATGGAGTTGGTAGTGTTCCACCCGCTTCCATTCTTCGTATTTTTAATTCTCTTGGGTTTTTGTCATACATATCTCCCTCAAACCAACTAACAACTTTAGCTAATCCTTTGTCTAACTTATCTTCAAGTTCTTTTAGTGTATCAAACGTAAATCGTTCTTCAATGTAATCTTCTAAATTACCGCTTCTGTGATAAGGTGCTTCAAGATTAACGACACCACTTAATTGAATTGTGTGTTTTCCGTTTTCCCCTCTATCATTATTTGGAGTATAATAAAATGCTTCAACTTCCATCATAACAGAATCATCATCATCTCGCATAAACTCATCTAATTCTTCTGCTTCGCTTCCATATCCCGCATCTTCTAATTCCGAATAGTTTACATTTTCTATACCGCCTAATTCTTCAACAATTTCGGGGTATTCTTCTTCAAAGCGTTCAAATCCAATTTCTCTGTTTCTTTCTCTAAATTCTTCAATCGTTTCATCTAATGAATTGGTTGGTAAATTCATTCCCGAACCTTCTAACATATTGCTATATTCAAACCATCTTGAACTATATCCACCATTAGTAAAAGGAATAAAACCATCTCGGCTTTTGCTCTCCACTTCCTCTCCTTTACTATTTTCTGCTTGTTCATACGTTGAAGAAATATCCTCAACCGAATCGTCTATTTTATCAGTTAAAATGTCAAGTATTTTAGAATATTCTAACACTTCTCCACCTTTTGCATAAGATTTTTCATTTACTCTTTTAAGTAAATAATTCTCCCATCTCATCTCATTTCCTCCTTTTATTCCTTTTTCTCTATTTTCTCTTGATTTTTTATTCCAACCATCTCTAATCTTTCTTCTTTCTTCAAGTGAAATTCTATCCATTACATAATCAGTAAAAGCATCGTAATCTTTACCGAAATCATCGTAAGTTTTCATTACTCCACCTTTTTCCATTGATTGTTGTTGGCGATATACTTTTCCCGCCACTTTTCTTCCTACTTCCATAGCTTCTTTTTTATTATATGTTTTTCCGTATTCATTTTGAAATTCAGATTTTACGGGTTTGCCTTCATATCGTTTTGCAACTTTCTTGGCTAAACCATCGAATCCTATTTTACCACCTTTAGCCATAGTACTTTTGCTAATTTTAGATGCAAGTAGCTTTTTATCTGAAAGTAACTTACTAATTTCGGCTTTAGCTTTAGCATCTCCTTTATCTGCTCTCATAAAAGTTTTAGAAAGTGAATCAAGGCTTTTAGCATTTAACGTACCATTTTTATATGCTTCGTGAGAAACTTCGTGTAGCTTCTTCATATTTTTAGTCTTTAACTGTACTTCAACGGGAACTCCCTTGTACTCAACTATATAGTGATATGCCATATAACCCGCATTAGGTGTTTTGTAGAAATCATCTCTATCCAAAACTTTACCTAATAAACCACCATCAATATCATCTCTAACTTTTTCAAGTTCTTTTTGATTATCAACCGCAATAGTAGTTCCTATCATATCAGTTAAACCTCTTTTTGGGTCTAACATTCTTTTTTCTACTAACTTTTTTAATATAGAATAAGGTGTTTTTGTTCTCGCATAAATATCTGCTCCTTTTGGTGCTTTTTCATCAAGAGTTTCTACCGCATCATACATTATCTCATCAAGTTCCGCCTTTACACCAAGTAGTTTATCAAATGTTTTTCTTAATTCTACCCCCTCTACTTTACCCGATTTAGTTTTATCTAAAGGGTTTGCATCATCAATGTTTACAATTCCATCTTTATCAAAATCTCCATAAACTGCTTTATACTTTGATTTGTCATATTTAACTCCATCATTAACAATACTTATAGTACGACCACCTTTAGCCATCATCGGTCTTAGATTATAAGGCTCATCATCTAAACCCGAATCAAATGTATATCCAATAGCATTGACTTCTTTAAGAAATTTCTCGGTATCTTTATAGTCCATATCTCCATCAGCATATCTTTCCTCGTATTTTTCAACAATTTTAGATAATTTCTTTGGTTGCTTATCGTACTGCTCAAACAAGTCTATCTCTCCACCCTCTGCGTAGTAATCAGAGTGAATGTCTAATTTACTATTCATATCCTTTTTTAGAGAATCAATAGCACCACCATCTGCTAAAAACGGAGGTGTTTTACCTTTATACTTATATTGTCCTTTAGGGGCGGGTAGAGAGTTTCTATCACTTCGATTATCTCTATACTCATAATAAGTTTTACCATTTTTAGACACCCTTTTACCTACGGGTTTTGCCATACGTTTCGCATCTGCTGAAAGACTTGATTTTTCGGGGTCTTGCTTTCCGTATATTTTAGGGTACTTTTCTCCATCTTCAAAAACATCTTTTCTTACAAACTTTAAAAGTTTATCCAACTCTTTATCTGCTTCTTTTTCATCTTTTTTGATTTGCTCTTTAGCGTCTTTAGACAACCTTGCCCTCGCTTCTTTAAAAGATATACCTTCTTTTTTAGCCAACTTACTTGCACGAGAAGATATGTGTTCAACCTTGCTCTCCTTTGGTGTTGAAGGTGTTTTTGTTGGCTTCGTAACTTTCTTTTTACCCGTTGCTTTCTCAACCTTTTCTTTAACTATTTTAGTTTTTTTCTTTGGCTCTTTTTTTCGCTCTGACTTTGTTGTAGGTACTCTTACCTCTTTTTCAACAGTTTTTGTAGTAACGTCTTTTAACGCTTCGGGCTTTTTAGCCTTCAAATCTGCATATAATTTCTTTAAAACAGAATCAACTTTGTCATTCTGCTTTGTAAAACCTTTGGTGTTTTTTTCAACAGATTTTAAAAAATCCCTTCCTTTTGGGGAAAGTTTTGATTGGTCTATGCTTTCGTATATTTCTTTTGATGTCATAATGTTTTATTTATATAAGTTCGTCTATATCTAATTCTTCTAAGTTTTCTAAAAATTCATCTCCCAATTCTTCAAAAGCATCTTCAAATAAGTCTGTATCGTCAAATATATCTTCTTCTATTTCTTCTACTTCAACTTTAGGAAAGTTGTTTAATATCTCTTTTGATTTGTTGTCTATTATTCTTTCTTTTAATTTAAAAACTCCTCCATACAATTTATCTAATTGCAATATCAATTCTTTAAAAACATCTTTATCACTATTAAACCGCATTGAATTAGGATATCTAAAAATCTCTAATAATTTTTCATCGGTTTCAGACAACTCCTCGAACAAATCTTTTCTAACCCCAATACTTGTATCAAATTGTAAAATATTTAAATTATCAACATATTCATCAAATGGTATTGATAAATCGAATTGTTTTATTTGTCTTATTAAGTTTGAGTTTTCAATGAACTCATCATAAGAATTGTTGGCTTTTGACACTAAAACTTTGTATGCGTTTTTATAAAGTAATTGTAAAATGTTACTTACAAAAATCATTTGAGCGATTCTATAAAGTCTTGTTCTAATGGATTTTAAATCTTTTAATTTTATACCTAAATTAGTACTCCATTGCTTACCTATATAAAAGAAATTTTGTAATTCATCTTCCCTTCTTTCCGATTTAATTCCACTTAAAAACATTGATGGTAAGTCGCCTAAGAAAACATCTTTAGACAATACATTAATATCATTGTGCGGTGGGAATGATATTATATTTCTGTTATATGTCTTTAAGCCATTTAATTCCCATAGAGAAGCATTATCCCAAATGTTTAAAACCAATCTCGTTAATGCGTATTTCTGATAGTCCTCAAAATTTTTCAAGCCTATATAAAGTGGATTATCCCCTATTTTTATTTTTGAGGTATCAACCGCTAAATCAACTATTACTTTTGATATTTTTGAAAATTCTTTTTGTTCTTTTAATATAAGATAAGACTGACTTAACTCTTTTTGTCCAATCATTTTTGACATTACTTCTAAGCCCGTATCTTCATCATTTCTGAACCTTTTTTCATTGTCTTGAATATTAATTACATCAAATAATGTCAAATAAATTAATCCTTTTTCAAAAACGAGTTTATCTAATTTTGGTTTAGACAATGATTTATCTAAAACAGATAATATACCTAAAAAAGTGTTGCCTAATTCGGGAAAATTATTCTGTAAAACATCAAACTGCTCTTTTCTTTTATCTAAAAAAACATCCGTAACTAAGGTGCTATTTACATCTTTTCTTTCTTCTTTATCTACGTTTGGCTTAGACTGTGGTAAAGAATAATATGAATCGGGAATGTTAAATATATGACCCTCTTTTTTAAAAGCATTAAAAACTTCCTTTTTTGTAAATTTCTTGAACGATGTTTTTATTTCAGTTGTGGTAAGTGGATTCAAATTTGGATTTATAATTGCACTTCTTGTGCTTGTCTTGACACAAAAACAATATCCATCACTTAAATAGCTTATAAGATAGTAATAAATGCCATTTTTCTTAAAAACTGCTCCAAATGGCAGTACTTCATTATCTGTATCAGAATTGACCTCAATAGTTCCACTTGTAGCAAAAAAACCACCATAAAAAGTATTTTCTTTTAAAACGTATGCACTATAAATTTCAGAAATATATGAATTATCTCCCGTTTGTAAACCGCCTTCATTTTCATTCATAAAGTCATTAGACGAGCCTTTTAAACCATAATAATTACCCTTTAAACTTGGGTCTGAAAATAAAAGAGAATTTATAAACTTATTTTGTTTTACACGATTATATTGTCCGTACTGAGAATCTGTTTTAAATTGTCCGTGTGAAATTCCAAATATATATTTACCACCATTTTTATCTTTCCCCGTATAACTCTTAATATTTACCCCAAATCTTAATATAGGCTTTATTTTACCTATTGGTGTTGAATACGCTATTTCTGTTGCTAAAGCAGTAAAACTATTGTCGGCAGATGGCGATTGAGAAATCAAATTATAAGGCAATAATGCGTTCTGCTTACCATTGACTTGTAAATGAGAAAATATATACCAATCATTAAAAATTTTATACTCATTAGAACTATCTATTTTTTTCTCTACTAAATCTTTAAAGTCTTTTATATCTAAATACGAAGCATCATCTTTTTTAAGTTTCCATTCGTCTTGCCTATCCATATTAAATTTAAACTCATCAAAGTCTAATTGGTTTAAGTCAAGCTGATAAGGTACTAAAGGTTGCCCCGCCTTAACTTGTTCTTTTCTTTTTATAGAAATTGAATCTAAACTTGTAAATGGGGGTTGCAGAATATTAGAAAGTTCTTTTTTAAAATTTTTAACACCAACAGTTAATGGAAATAAAATATCCGCAGAGTATTTACCCGCCTTTAAATTATCGTTTATGATTTGCTTTACTTCCTCATTGGTTTTTAGCCCATAAAATAAGTTTGATACATCAGATACAAGGCTTGAGGGGTTAAATAATATAGGGCTAACAATATTTAATTGAGCAAATTGGTTGTAATAGAAGCCAATTACATCGTAGCTTTTGTTTTTATACCTTACGTTGCTACCCGCTTTTAAACTATATGGCTGATTAGGTTTATTTAATTTTTTTAAATCCCTTGTATTTTTAATGTCAAATACAACAGAGGTTTCAAATGATTTAACATCAAATGCTTTAGATACTAAGTTTTTTATATCAAAAGTTCCTCCATCATAAAGGATTTGGCTAATCGTTAAAACATCATCAGAATCATCTGATAATGCTCCTAATGTATAAAAAGATGTATAGCCATCTAACAAGAATATATTATTTTTAGTCATCTTATGGTGCTTGATTTGATTTATATGTAGGATTAACAATTTGGTCGTTAATCATATCTATTAGTTTTGCTCTTTTTTCTTTTCCACTCTGTATTTCTTCTTGAGTAGATTGATATATTTTTTGCATCTCATTTGGATTAGGCTCGTCATTGTTTGTATAAGTAACATTTTTAAATACATCCCCAATAAGTGTTTCTCTTAAATATTTGTCTGCTCTATCCTCTGATTCACTAACAGAATAGCCTTTTTCTATATTCTCATCAACAACCCTTCTCCTTGCTTGTGCTATAATTGATTTGGGGTTTTTTGTTAGTATTAATTGTACGTAATCAATACCTCTGTAAAAATACTCCACTATTAAATCTACTTTATCTTGTTCGGGAATGGCTTTTATGTTTTGTCCGTTGAGCGTTAATACACGCTCTCCATTAACAACACTTGAGGTACAGTCTTGTATTCTTACTGAATTTCCATCCATATCTTCATATTTCATAAAAGATTCATCTCCACGAAACGGAGATGGTAAATAAATCATTAGGTCTTTTGGTGCTTGTGTTGGTTTAACCAATCCTAATTTTTCATATTCTTTAAATGCGTTTTTAACATACTTCATTGATTCAGCACTTGCATCCTCAAAAAATACATTATTACTTCCCCAATCAAAAGAGGTTGTTAGCTTATTAACTCTTGAATCTTTATTGTTCCAAAAAATAGAATTTTCATATAAAACTCCACCTTTTGATGTTTGACCAACACCTCTAAAAAATCTACTATCAGAAGCTACAACACCTATTTTATTAAAATCCAAAGGCTCTCCGTATTCTTTTACCAAAATTGGAGCGATATACATATTACTTCGCCATTGTGAAAATTCTCCAACCCAAACTCTTGTTCTAACACCCGCAGATTGTAATACTTTGCACATAGTGAGAACGGGCAATGCTTTTAAAAATCTTCCTTCACTTGTAGTTCCCCAATAACCAATATTATTTATATAAACATCTACAAATGGAGCAACACCGCCACCAAGTCTTTTTCTGTAAGCATATACCTTTTTTTCTGTTGAGGTAAATCTTAATCTCTTACCACCCATTTTGGTAACTTGTTCTCCCGTTATTGTTTCGGGTACAAATAAGTTAAGACTTGGCAATAGAACCTTCCTTAGTTTATCGGGAAAAGCCTTTAGCATATCTGTTGTTCCTTCTTGTCTTGGTTCACAAACAAATTTTTTGCCTTTTATAGTTGCAAAATAAATTTTGTTTAAGTTTATATAATTAAATGTTACATCATTTGGAGGTATTAAGGCATCAATTTCAGAACAATAATACTCTACGGGTCTAATTAATCCTCTTGATGCTTTACTGAAATCGAATATTCCTTTAGGTATAGATGAGTATTCAATACGTGCTTTTTTTAAATCCCCACCTAAATCTAATTTTGATTCAACTTCATCCAAAAAACCATCTATTGCAGTAATTAAAGGAGGAAAAAAATATTGTCCTAAAATATTATCAATTTGAAATTGCTCTTGAACACTTTGATTACTGTTAGGAGAGTACCCATAAAAATTAAATCCAAAATCCCCCGTACCACCACTACCTCTTTCAAGGTCATTGTCAGTTAATACACTCATTGAATTAGCAATAGCAGTAGCCTTACCTTTTTCCGCATAGGCTTTTGGGCTTTCACTAAAAGCTATTTGGCTTTGCGATAATCCGCTTATTTTTTGGTATCTACTGTCTAATCCCATACTATTTAATTATACCTTTATTTTTTTGGTTGAAAGCGATTATTAGTGCTTCGGCTTCGGTTTCATCAATATCAGAATCTAAATCTCCGATTGGCAGATTATTTTTAACATCAACTAATTTGAAAAACTCATCAACATTTACATCTTTCATTAATTCGCCCTTTTGACTTGCAGTAAATAAATCTAAAAAAGATTCAATACCCTCTTGCAATGTTTTAGCATTAGGTATTGGGTTTTTTTGCTCTTTGTTGATTCTGTAAGCAATATAAGTATCTCTCATTGAAACCATTGCCCTTGTAGATACAAATGCACGAGAAGAATATCTATCTCTTGTTTCAATAGCGTTTCTTAATTTAAATAAGAAATTAAATATAAAAGCAAAATTACAAATAGATTTTTTGCCATTTAACTCAACCATAATGCCACTCATTATTTGGTCTAATTCATATTGAGGGTCAATAATTAATTTATAAACACTTCCTACAAATCTATCTTGTAATGACAAATCTTGTTTAAAGTTTGCTTCATAATCCGCATCAGCTTCATTTAGCTTTGAGTTACCCGTTGCAATAACAAAAACATTTCCTTTTTCTATTAATTGTCCTCTACCATTCATAATAGATGGTGGTATTAATTTTTCTTTTCCTTCAACAACTCTATACTTATAAGGGTCTTTTATTTTGGATAATCCATCATTAAGTACACCCGCAGAGTTTGGGTCAAGTTTTGGCAACTCATCAAGTAAAAGTAAAGCACCGCTATATGGTTTCCCGTTATTAGGATTTACCCCAAGACCTTTGTTGCCATCTTCATCTAAATTACCAAAGGCTTGTGTCATACGACCTTCTTGATAACCTTCAATGGTTTGACCTCCGACAATTTGTAATTCTCCCGTGAATTGGTTACAGTTAAGTGTAATAAGTTTATAATTTAAGGCATCTGCTATTTGACCCGAAATATATGTTTTACCCGTTCCCGCTCCTCCATATAGATAAACATTATTTCCCGCTTCTGCATCAGATAGAATTACTTCAAATATTCTTCTAACCTTTCCACCCTCTGTTTTAGCTTTTATGTTTTGAAAGTTTACAAGCGTAACAGTTTGGCTTCTACCAATTAAATCAACAACATCTTTTTGTAAGTTACTAATACCAAACTTTGTTGATTTTACTTCGTCAGAAACAATATCTCTAACTTTATCATCTTGTAGAGTTACAGAGCCAACTGCTTTATCAAGTTGTGAACTTAATTTATTAATAAGATTTGAAACTTCATCGTCTGTTAAGTCGTCATCTAAATTTTCTAATGCAATTAACTTGTCAAGTTCTTCTTGGTAAGCATCTACCAATACAGGATTTGATTCGTTTGCTATTTTATCTTTTAATTCTTCTTTAGTTAAAGTCATTTTTTCGTTATTTAATATTTTCTATAAATTGTGAGCATATTTCTGCTTCGCTAATTAATGCTTTGTTTAGTTCTTTAATAGCTTTTTGATATTCTAAATTAAAAGTATCAAAAGCATTTGTTTTATTTAAACGCTCATCAAAAACAGTACTTTCTGTAATTAATTCATCAGATTTTTCAGTTGCAAAAAACTTAACTATAACCTTAAACTCTGATTCAATAAATAACCTAAATTTAGCTTCTACTTCATAGTTAAAGTCTTGAGGTTTAATATTTTCTTTACTATAAACAGTTATGTTGTAATAAAGTCTTTCTTTATCCATTCTACACAAGTAGTGAACAGTAACATATTTTAATTCTTCTATTAATAAATATTTAGTTAGTCCATTAACCTCCTCTTTAAAGCCCTTGTTCAAGACCTTATTTAAGTCCATAAATAAAGGTTGGTATCCAAATTCTAAAAGTTCGTTTTCAACTTTTTCTTGTTGTTCACTTTCACTTTCTCCTTGACCTTCTCCTTCTCCTTCTCCTTCTCCTTCTCCCTCTCCTTCTCCTTCTCCTTGACCTTCGCCTTCTCCTTCTCCTTCTCCTTCTCCTTCTCCTTCTCCTTGACCTTGACCTTCTCCTTCTCCTTCTCCTTCTCCTTCGCCTTCTCCTTGACCTTGACCTTGACCTTGACCTTCGCTATCTTGTAAGTTAGGGTTATCCAAAAAATCAATTATTGACCCATTAGGGTCATCTTCTTGACCTACTGCCGATTCAAAAGGTTGCATACCTTCAATGTCAATAGGTTCTATAACGGGTGTAAATGGCTCTCCACCATCGAACTCATCACTTGCTATCAAGGAAACTAATTGGGAATCTGTTGTTCCTTTATCTAATCCTAAATCTCTTTTTAATGTTTCTTTTGATACACTTGGCAATGTTGAAACTAAAAGTTCTACATCTGAAACATCACTAATTCCCGCAGACAAGCTACTTTGGTTAGTTATTTTCTCTAAATTATTTAATATTCTTCCCATTTTTTTAAAAAATTATTCCTCCAACTTCAAGCCTACTGTCATCTGTAAACTTGCTGAAAGATGTGTTATTTGTAAATTTTATTTGATTTGAATTAAATGCGGTAAATGACAAAGAAGCATCTTCAAAACCCATTTTTTTAGAATCGGGTATAAACTCATAAAAAGAAAACCCATCGTAAGGAGTGTTGTTTTTTATAAACAAATTAAATTGTTGCCATTTTCTAATTACTATCCAAGAATAAACCTTTTCGGTTCTATCTTTTAAATCGTTATAGCCCTCAATTTTAGATAAATCTAAATCATATTTTATTTGAAGATACTTCAAGTAATCATTAAACGGAACTTTATCAATACCAAATGGAGTAAAATCAATAGGGTTCTTAATATCTAAAAAGCAAGAATAAACAAAAGTTCCTTTTATTGGGTTGTCTGACTTTATTGTAGCACTACCAACTCCCTCATCATCTGTACGTTCTTGCCAAGATGTAGCAAAGAAATCAGCAAATCTTTTCTTTTTAGCAAAATAATGTAAATTGTTTTTAGCGTATGTTTCCCAACTAATAAATTTAGTATCAGTTCCGTGATAAACAACTAAAGGCTCTTTGGTTTTAGAATTAATTATTTTAGAAACACCTTCATAATTACCCGTTTCGTTTGCTACTTCCCAATCTCCAAACCAATTAATAAAACTTTCAGACCTAACTGCATCATATTCTTTTTTGGTTAATTCAGATTTTTCTCCACCTATTGATTTCCCTTTTCGTAAAGTTCTTTTTTCGTTAATATCTCCAAATTCAACAGTTGTCGAGTTTATAAAGTTTTCTAAAAGATTTTCAAATGGTGTATTGTTTAGCCTTATTTCATCTAAAGCTATCTCATACTTTCTAATACCTCTTAAAGCAATTCCTTTTTGAATTTCAGATAAATACCTTTTTTTAATTTCATATCTTTTCCTTAATTCAGAAATCTTATCTAATAAAAATTTTTCTTCAAAAGATGGTTCTTTGGTTTCTATAACTTTTACTTCCTCAACTTCTTCTCGTTTAAAACCTTTTATTTCTCTTGCAAAAATTTCATCTGACAAACCTTCTTCTTCTGAATATACTGATAATAGTGTTTCATCATCATCAGTTGTTCTTAAAATGCCATCTTTTGTGTCAATACCTTGAATAATAGTTTTTTGGTGTCCGTTAGCTTTTGTTCCTCTCATTAAAGCCATTACCTCATCTCCCGATTTCCAAACCTTTACTTTAACATCTTCATCCACAAAATCTTCTCGCCTTCTATCATTGATTTCATTCAAAACTCCCTCAAGATAGTTTATTCTACTCTCCATTGTAATTCTAAAACGACCATCGTCTTTAAAAAGGTCTAAAATATTTTCTTTTTCTTCTATAACCTTTTCAATACCTTTTGCAATTACTGTATCTGTTATGTAAGGCTTTAGTTTTGGGTTATTTTCTTTTAAAGTTTCTAATTCAGTAACCGCTCTACCAAAGTTCTCTTTTTCTTCTCCTCTTGCTCGGTATCTTAAAGAACCTCCGCTATCTATTCTAAATGCAGTTCTTGTTCCTTCTTTTATTATAATATTGTCATTTTTATATATATCCCAATTACCCAATAGAGCATCCGCAACATAACCTCTTAATATTTTTTTAACTTGAATAGAGTTGTCATAATCAACATCTTCTTCTTTTCCGATAAATTCCTTAACTACTGAACCTCCAACAAAAGTTGAGCGTGGAACGGGAACATCAAGTAAATAATAAATTTGATTGGCAAGAAACTCATCGTAAGATTGACCCGAAGTTGCTCCTAATTTTAATACAAATTCTTTCCCTTTATATTCATATAGTTTTGCACCCGTAGAACCCCCTAAATCTTTTATAAATGTTGCTTCATCTATATCTATTGGAAATTCGTCAGTTTGTAATTGACCGCCAACCGCAAACTTATCTAAATTTTCGAGGTATTCTTTTCCAAGTTCCTCTCTTGCTTTGTCAAATGATTCAGCATCGTTATATTTTTCTGTATTATCTGTACCGCATTTATGACAAGAGTACATATCATCTCCACCATCTTTTCTATCCCAAGACCAATCGCAAGAACCACATTCAATAGTGCCACCTTTAGCATAAACATCTCCAAAGCCATAAGTAGATTGTAAATCAGCCATTGCTTCATTTGGGTCTGTAACTATTGCGGTTGTAACTCCCCCTAAAGCATAAGCTAAATCTTTACCACACATAGTTTTACCGCCATACTCATACTCGGCATTGCAGTCAAACTGTAAATCATTTGGTACTTGACCACCTTCTGCAAATGAAACCCCACCTCCACTTTCGTTTATAGAGGATAATATTTGGCGGTTAGTCATCATCTTTCCATTGAAACTTCGCTTCTTGTTATCTGAAACTGCATCTCTTGTTATAACAACTTCGCCACCTTCCATTTCAAGTGGTTGCCCCGTAGATTTGTTTAATGCTTTAATTCCTCCGTTGCTATGTCTTTTACCTACTAACATACCACCCGCATCTCCCGAAGCGTGAACAATTTTATCTTTTATTTTACCATCGGGATTGAAGTTGGTTTCTCCACCTTTTTTAAAAAAACCACCCGACAATGCTTCTGCTTCTTCGTGAATATCTATTGCCCCGTTTTTATTCATATTTATTTGTATTTGACCACCATTTTGTTTTACATCAAAATTTGATGGACTTAATCGTTCATAATATCCCTTATAGAAATTTTTCAAACCACCACCCATTTCCATCTTTAATTCTTTAGCATCTACTTTACTTGCTTTACCACCCATAACAGATGAATAAACACGAGCCATAGCCCATTGTTCTTTTGATGTTACATTTGGTCTTACTGATTGTGGATTGGTTTTATAAGCACCAATTCCTTTATTGTATATTTGTTGTATTCCTTTTTTGGAAACACCCGTTTGTTTAGCAACATCACTTAAAGAATGTGATTTACCTTTTGGATGATTATATTTCTTATTGAATTTTTCTTTCCAAGTAGCCATAATGAGAGTATAGTCAATTCACAAATATAGGCATTTAGTTGAAATATTAAAATTTATTTTACAGAATAATATTCAATAGTTTAATATCGGGTTCAAAGTCTTTACAAACAATACGCTTTCATCATCTTCTTTTTCATTGTTTAACAGAGAGAAAGTATCAAGCCAATCTTGTGCATCGTCAAAAGAAAGTTCTTTCACTTTTAATAATATATCTATACATACCCAATAGTCATATACTATCTTTTTAGGTATTGTATCGCTAACCCCAATAATTGCATTTTCAAAGCCACTTGCGATTATAATTTTTTCATTTGAATCAATTAAGTTCCTATCGTAAAGAGCGTTCAATATCTTGCTCTTATGTTCTACTCTTTTTACTTGGTTTATCTTTTCTTTCATAAAGTTGCTTTTAAGTGATATAAGCAATAATTTAATATATAATAATATTTTTTCTTATTTTTGTTTTCAGTAATAATAATTAATTATTTAAAAGTAAATATTATGGATAACGCAGACAGTGGATTATTTGACATCAAAAGTATGAACTTTTTAGGTGGAAATAACGTACACAATGTAATTACTATTGGTCTTTTAGGGCTTTTAGTTTACAAAGCATACAAGTAAAAAAACAACTCTTTTTATAAAGAGTATTTTTATTTTTTTTTTGAATTTAGCCACCTTATATACAAGAGTGGTTAGATTTTTTTTTGCCTAAACTCAAGTATTATTTAGCCAACAAAAACCCTCCAACAAACCCTACTCCCGCCCAAAAAGTGTTTTTCTGATAAAAAGGTCTATAAACTGTTATTACAACGTTCTGCATTTGTATTGTTTCAGTATATGGATTCTTATTTAACAACAACACTTCGGGATTTGATTTCCCAAAAATATTTAATTTCTTATCTGCAATATAAATAGAGTAGTCGTTTTTAACTCTTAAACTATCTATTCCTATTCCTAATTGACTTGCGTAACCACTTAAAGAATACCACCCCTTTGGTTCTTGGTAATCAAAGTAGTTTCTAAACTGTATAGGCTCGGAAGAAGATGAATCAATCACAACCCTATTGTATGGAATAAATATAGTATCAATCTTTGTATTTGTAACAATCCTAACCTTTGATTTAATTTTCTTTAGCTTTTTAATTTCTATTAAACCATTATCAATAGCTTGTTGTTGTGTAAGAATAATTTGATTTTGAGATGTAACCTTTTCTTTATTCTTGTTTAACTCGGTCTTGAATTTTTGATTTGTAATATCAAGGCTTTGAATATTCCTTAAAAGATTTTTATTTACCTTATCTCTTTCACAAGCATCTAACATTGATATAATCAATAAAAATAAAGCAAACATTGACAACATTCTATATGCTTTCTTTTTTACTTTTTCTGTTAGCCAATTCATTATATTTGTTTTTTTTCGTTGTTCTTTATAAACTTAGTTAATGATGTTATTAAGCTATCTGCTGAAAATAACATAAGAGTTGCAAATACTAACAATACAACGAATATCCAAAGGTTATGATTATCAACCTCAAAAAGATAATAAAATGAAGCTACATAGCTTATAACTGCGATTAGAGTAGTTTTCCACTCTTTAATGTTTTTTAATTTTTTCATTATGACATATATTTTAAAATTATTGTTCCGTAATAATCATCAAATGTTGTGTCTATATGATAATGTTTCTTGAAAATATTTTGCAACACCTCGCTTGTTTGTTGAGGTTTTGTTTTAGTATTAGATAAAACAATAAATTTAGGATTGTTTCTTAACATTCTTGATATAAACAATTCCCACGAATTAAAGTCTTGGGTGGCATCTAAATGTAATAAATCATATTGCCTAATCTTCACACCTTCCAAAGATTTGTTTATGTATGTGCAATTATCGTAACCTTCAAATTCCTTAAAATGTTTATCGTTTATTGAGTTTAAACAAACTTTGTCTTTAACGAATTTAATATAGTTAGCTATAAACCCCTCGTCTGAAACATTGGTAAAAACATTTTTTATTCTATGTGAAGTAATTAGTCTTTGTAGTTCTATACATTGACCCCAAAGGTCAGATTTATTCTTTCTCGTAAATTGTAATATTTGTTCTATTGCTTCCATTTGATATTATTAAGGCATTAAGCAAAGTTAAAAAAAAATAAGCCAATATTATCTCATATCGGCTTGAAAGCAACTGTTACTACAATAACCCTCTTTTTCTGTTGGCTTACCACACAAGCTACATTCATTTTCTAAAGCATCTTCAATAAATGGATTCCCTATATCTAAATAACTCATATCTTAATTGTTTATTATTTCTCCCGTTTCTTGATTTATGTAAACAAGTTCTGTTTGTTTTACTACGTTTTTTTCTAACATCTCAACCCTATCAATGATAGCAGATGTTGAATACCTTTTAACACCATCTTTATTCGTGTATTGTTTACTTGATAAGGTATATCCAATTCTAATCTTATCTGTCTTTTCTGCACCCATAGTTTGAAGTGCTTCTATTATTTGACTAAAACCGATAAAACATATAGAATAAAATCTTTCTGCTTTTTTCTTTCTAATCACTAATTCGACCACCTTTGGGTTAGAATAGTTTAAATCAAATATTTTCGCATCTATTGTCATAAAGAATAATTGTTGTTTGCTAAAATAATAAAATTAAATCATATTATGGTCAATGGTTAATAAAAACTTATTAAAAGATTCTTCACTAAAAGAGTTTAACCACTTTTGAACCACATAATTTCTTGCTGAATTTCTTATAACGCCCTCTCTTTTTTCTTTAGCATTATTATAATTCTTATTAGTGCTTTGTATCACATCAGCATAAGTAGATTTTCTAATTTCCTTTACACTTTCTTTTTTACCATACTCCATAGCTTCTGCAACTAAACTTTTCGTAAATATCATTAATTGATTTCTTTTAATAAAATCATAAGTAACACCCCCGTAATCGTGAAAGCGTTTATCCTCTCTTGAACCATACATAGATAATAGACTTGATTTAGTAATATCAACCTTTTCTGAAATAGTTGGTTCAATAGGTTTATTTTCTATTTTACTTATTTTATCTCTTATATCATAAATTACTTTTCCCCTATATTCTTTATATGCTTTTAAAATTTTCGAAATATAAAGAGGAGTAAAGTTTTGATAGTGTTCTGCATCAATGTTTAAATCTCCTTTTAAAGATAAATTAATCGCTTCATTTATATCAACTAAATTTAATTCATTAAAGTTTTCTCTTATAAAAGTTATATTCATAAAAAGTTCTTCTTGTGAAAGTTCCTCTTTTATTCCAATGTAATATCGCCACTTACCAACTAAATCAATCAATGGTTTTAATTCATCGTTAGTATTAAAATCCCTAATACGTTTCAATGAACGATATGCTTCATAAATTTTAATTTTTGTATCGGTAAAATTACTCTTTATTAAACCAATCGACTTGTTTTGCTTTATCAACTGCTGATTGAGTTTTTTGGAATCTTTCATTAGGTTTCTTTTTATTGTTTTTTTCATTGAGGTAACTTTCCATTTTTTGACTAAATAATGTTTGAGGTCGTAAGTAATCTCCCATTGATGTATTCAACCATTTTTCAGTCTTAATATCAATTACTTTTTTAAAGTCATTTTCATTGTAACCATCTTTAATTCTTCCATTGATAAACCTCAATGTTTGCTTGTTTTTAATTGTAAACTTTTTATTGGTTTTTTCATTGAGGTAATCAATTATTTTTTTAATTAAATCATTGTTTGATTTAGTTGTTTTTTTATTGATTGATTTCAATGGTTTTTCAATGGTTTTTTTATCAACTACTTTGATTGTTTTTTCATCAATTATTTTCATTGTTTTTTCATTGATTGATTTCAATGATTTTCCATTGTTTTTTTCAATGTTTTTTTCAATGGTTACATTTCTATTTCTAACTACGTTTATAATTAAACTTTGTTTAGTTAATTCAATACAAACACCATTGTTTTCTGTATTAAAAAACTTTAACCCAAAGCGTAATACCCGATAGAAAGTAGATTTATTGTAATTGAATTGTTTTTTAAGTTTTTTTAATTGAATAGTTGAGGTATTCCCATCATCAATTTGACCTAAAATATAAATCCACAATAATTGATACTCTATTGGTTTTTTATAAAGGTTATTTAAAAATAGTATTAACATAAAATACTATTCTACAACATCGTCAATTTTAACTCCCAATGCGTTTGCTAAAATCTTTGCAGTATTTGTATGAAAGTTAATTAACTTTCCATTTACTATTCTATTGATTCTATCTTTTCCGATTTCATTGCCACCATCCTTAATTAATTCATATAAGTCTGTTTGTGTCAATCCTCTTTCAATAAGTATTTTTTGAATTTTTGTTACTTCAATTTCAATTTTTGCCATTTCTCTTGTTTTTAAATTAAATAAAAGTGCGTTACGCATTAAGTCTGCACAACGCACTAAAAGTTTGTTTTTATTGTTTATATTATTGTTCTTGTTTCTCAAGTTCAAAGAATTTAATTGATGATGTATATTTTCTAATATCATCTCCCATTTCCTTTTCACTATCCCAACCTATCCAATCTCCATCGGGTGTTGCTTTAACAAAAAGACAATTACCTAATATTTGGTGCATATTGCCATCATTGTTTATGATTTTAATTCCTCTTGACCATTGACCAAAAGTTCCTTCCTCATCACATATTAAATGTAGTTCGTTGCCATTTGATAGATTACCTAACCAAACTCTCTCTACCATTTGTGAATTACAATCTACTAATTCGTAAATTCTTTCAAGACCGATATTTCCATTTGGAGATACTTCTTTGAATTGTATTAAGTTCAATACAGATTCTTCCATTGTGTTTTCGGGTTGCACATCAACCATAGCTATTTGTGTCATAATTTTCGCTTTTTAGTTTCTATAACAAAGATACATTTATCTTTGAGAATAAAAAATTATTATTAAACTTTTAATTACTTAATTTATTAGTTTTTCTTATATAAATCGTTCCACTTGTAAATTCAATTCGTTCCACTTGTAAATTCAATTCGTTCCACTTGTTTTTTATAAAGTATTGTTAAACAAATGTTTAAGTGTCTATTTTGTTCCACTTGTTTTTTCAAATCGTTCCACTTGTAAATTGATTTTGTTCCACTTGCTATTTTTTAGAGTTCTTTTCTTTCTCTAAATCAATAAGTGTTGTAGTAACTCCGTAATTGTAACCAATAAGAAAACTTGAATGGTTCAAGTCAATGGTAACAGATTTTCCTTTCCAAGTTAATTCTATTGTATCTTTTTGATTAAATAAACCCTCTTTAACTTGTTTATAGACCATATCTTGATACTCTCTATATTCTTCTTTTGTATCTATCTTAATAGATTCTGTGTATTCGTGTGCGTTCATAACTTATTTAAGATATTTAATGTTTTCTTTTTTGTAAAACTCTTGCATATCTTTTAAGCAATATTCTACACCATATATATTATTCCAATGTACCGCTTTTGAAGTAAATTCTAAAAAACTATTTGGCGGTTTTGTTTCTTTATGATATTTATTGTTTTTCCAAAATTCACAATAACGTTTATAGCTTCTTTCAAGAGATTTCTTAAACTTGTAAAAAGATATTATATCAGTAAGTAAATATTGATTATAAAGTTCTCTTATTTTTTTATTTTCCATTTATTTACTTTTTAACTTTAGAATTTTATTCAAAATCTTTTTTCTTTTTACACTACTGCATCTACCACTTTCTTTAGGTAGGATATCAAGTTTTTGTTGTAGCTTTTGAATTGTTTTCTTTATACTCATAGTTGATGTATTAGTTGATGTTATAAAATTTTGTAAGTAATAAAATCAAAATAGTTCTGCTTGATTTGTTTGTATGATTTTTTTTGGGAAGTATTTACACCCACTATTGCCAAAATCAAAATGCTCAACCTTGTAGTAAACTCTTGAGATATTAGTCATTTCAGCTTTTATTATTGGCGTTATTTTTTTTCTATAAATCAACGCTCTTTTTTCTAAATATTCAGAAAGTTTATCTGTGTTAAAATCTTCAATAGATTCTATTCCGTACCTATGCCAAACAAAATCTTGCCTATTAAATCTTCTACCGACTATCTCACCGAAAGTTACAATCAATCCTTTTTGGGCTATCTCTAAAGCAAAATCAAAACAATCAAAAGCACTACCAAACGGGTCTAAGTCTACAATATCAATTTTTTGTTTTCTATGTTGGTAAAGAAAATCAAAAGCATCTAACTTAAATTCAGAGCCTTTGACTTTTATATCGTTATCAATAACCTTTAAATCAGTATTTTTTTTATACCAACTAACACCACCACTAAAAACATCTAAAATATTATTAGCATTAATTTCCTTAAGAAATTGTTTATTGTATTCGTATTTTTTTTCTCTATGCTTATCATTATAAGTGTCAAGTTTTTTCATCATTTTATAGTACTTTCTATTACAAGAATATGCAGTTCTTCCTAATTGTTTTCCTATTAAATCAAATCCTAAACCTTGCTTTTTAAGTTCAAGCATATTTTTTATTTCTGTTTCATCCCAACTTTTAGGTATAGATTTTATTACTCCGTTTTCAAAATGTTTATTCCCCATATCTATTTTTTAATTTATAGAAACTTTTTTAAAACCTTAACTTCAATTAAGTAACACTAAAGAGTATTCCCCAATACACATAAATTCTTTATTATTGTGCCTTCTTTATCCGTTAAGGTTAGTTATTATTTTGGTACTACTGATTCTATTGTTTTATCAAGCCTTTTATTCCTTTGTTCATCAGTCAATTCTTTCCAATCAAAGGGAATTTCAAACTCTCCTTGCATAAGTTTATCCATTGCACTAAATACAATTCTTTCTTTGTACTTAACCTTATCTGACAAAGTTCTATTTTCATTAGTAATATCCCCTAAAGTTAAGAATAATTCCATCATTCCAATTATAGTGTCAAATTCCATTTTGCCCTCTTTTAAAGCGTTTTCTATTGTCATATTTAAAAAGATAAAGTTTGTTTTTCTTGTTTCATTTCATCATCAGATATTTCTGATTGTATTTGTTGAAAATCTATTTCCCTATGTTGTAAAGAAGCATAGTAATTTTCTGCCATCCATATAATCATTGGATTATCTGAATCTTTAAAATTGTACATCATATCTTCTACTATCTCAACTGCTTCTTTGTCTGTTTCAGCGTAGGTATCAAACTGTATTTGAAATCGGTATCGTTTCTCATTGCTACTCATAAAGTTACTTTTTAATATTATTAAATTTAATATACCTAAAATTATACGTTTTAACGGGGTTTCCCTTTAATTTGATAGGGAAGTTAAAGATTAACTCAAAATCAATGTATTCATATCTAAAATCGTCTGTATCGTGTTGTTTTACCAATTCAGCAAACACCTCATTTAAAACACCCTCATCCGCACTCATTACAAACGTAATATCTAAATTAACTTCAAAGTCAATAAATCCTTCTGATTTCCAAATCTCTGTTTTGTTTTCTATTACTCTCTTTAGAACTGAAGAGTTACACCTTACTAAATGTTTTCTGTTTTTATACATCTGATTTGAATATAGGGAGTTTGTAACAGTCTAATCTAAACTGTTTTAATTTTTCATCTATTGATTTATCTCTGTAATCAGAAATTTTAAAAATATTTTGGTCAATAATTCTTGAGTTAAAATTTTCGTTAGAAATATTGGTAAACATTTTAACTAAACTGTTAGACCATTTGAAGTCTTTTGTGTTTTCCATTTTATTTTTATTGAGGGGGTTTTTAATTAAATAAACATATGGTCTATCCTTGCGGGTAAAACTACTTTATAATTACATTCATCACAACACCTACCATTTTTAATAGGTTCAGCATTATGACCTTCACTCCAACCATTAGCTTGTAACTCTATTTTGTTTTTACATATTACACATTCCATAATATTGTTTTATTAAGGGGGTTTTTACACCCCCGTTAATTTTATTTGTTTTCAATTTCTACTTTGAACCCTTCTGATAAATAGTCCATTATCTTTTCTTGTAGATTATCAAAGTATTCTCTTTTCATAACCTTCTGTCTAATTGGGTTTGGTATTTCGCCATCATAACTTTCTTGTATTACCCAAGCCCTTAAACCTCTGTTGTAGTCTTTATCAAGTTTGATAATTGCTACTTTTTCTACTTTCTTAATCGGAGTACTGTTCTGCAATGTTTCCATCTTTACTTCTCATTTTTAGTTCGGGATAGTTCCCATACTTGATTACAATACAAATATACAAATTATCTTTAAGAACAACAAATTATTCTTTAATCTTTTTACATTATTTCTTCTTATCCTAATAAATAGAGCGAATTCGGAGCGAATTTTTTTAATCTATTTTCGTATGGATTTCGCTCAAGAGGTAATCAAGGCATTTCAATCGCTCCTAAGAGGTTTTCTTTTCTGTTTGGATAAACTATGCAAGGTAACTGCACTCTTTCTCGTTAGTGGCTTATTATATCGCTTCGCTCCCAAAGGTCTGT
>Ga0209502_10000222_pt1 | contig 64056 bp, 53 predicted proteins | sample ArcticOcean_MG_C_10_FD_187442 | JGI IMG/M metagenome (GOLD analysis project Ga0209502, IMG submission 187442) | Marine microbial communities from western Arctic Ocean - ArcticOcean_MG_CB11_90 (SPAdes) (version 2) | ecosystem: Environmental > Aquatic > Marine > Oceanic | place: Arctic Ocean... | reverse complement strand
TGATTCCACTTTTAGTCAAGGTCAAGGAGTTATTTTGAAGTTGCTTCATATGAACTATCCAGCCAAAAGGTACCCAGAAAAACATTACAACAATTCCAATTATAGTACTGAGTAAAATTAGGTTTATCATAATCCATAAGTAGAGTATTAACCCTTTGCTAAAATCCGCTGAAGCGAAAATTTCACTTCCATTTGACTCTGCCATATAATGCGCACAGTTTTCTTACACCTTAGATGTTGGTATGAAATAACAATCTGAGTATGAAATAATCAAATATAGATAGTTCGCATGGGTCTATCTGAATACCCATGCGAATGGGATTGTTGTTTGGATGGGCTTTTAGTGGGTCATTCTAGTCGCTACCCATAGCGTGGTATACATACACAAGGGTTCCCTTGCATATGATGTCAAGTTTGGAGTAGTTCTATTTGCTTTTGAATAATTTCTCTTCAATGTTAATTCCGTATTCAATTAGTCGTAATACCAAATCTTCATCTGCAATTTTGTGTAAATTCGGACCAGATACCTTGGCTGAGCAAGCACAAGCGAGGATTACCGCTGTCATCTGAAGTCGATGATCTCCAAATGTTGAGACAATATCACCTGGTGATTTTATCTGCTGTCCACCTACAACCTCAATTCCATCTTGCAAAACTGTACTTTCAATGCCAAATTGAAGTAGTAGTTGTCGTGTTTTTGTTAAGCGATTACTCTCCTTATGTGCTGCATGGGCAGCACCAATGATTCTACCACCTGAGGAAATTGCCATCAAGGCTGCAAGAGGTGGAAGTAAGTCATTTGCATCTCTAAGATTAATTTCATTATCACCATTATTGCTTGAATTATTGCTTAGAGTAATTTCAACATTCGAATTGGTTTCATTCCATGTAAAACCCAATTCACTGCAGTATTGCTGTAGTATGTCATTTCCAAGGGCATCTTCGCTTTGGGGCCATCCAGAAATAATGGTCTTAGTTTGCAGGACTTTGGTTGCCAGCATTGCAAAACTAACCATTGAGGCGTCTCTTGGAACTAATACTTCTGCATCTGCGAAATGTGGAACCCAAGGGCGTAGAACCTCATCGGAGAAGTCTGCACCACTCTCTACGCATAAACGAAAGGTCAAGTCACTATGTTTTCGAGAAACTGCTTGCCCTTTGAGATTCAACTTTTTATTAGAACTGAACATTGAAGATGATAACATCCATGCTGAATATGGTTGACTTGATTTTGATAAGTCCAGATCTATTTGCTGTGAACAATCAATCGGTCCACAGACAATTAACGGTAATGATTCCTCACCATGCCCTCTTGAAACTGTTACTCCTGAGCTTTCTAATGTTTCAATCAGTGTTGAAAAGTCTCGAAGTCTTAATGAGCGGTCCCCATCTATGGCAACGCTTTGCCCAATATTAGCAGAAATGGCAGTTAAAATTCTAAATGCAGTTCCTGAATTTCCGGCATGTAATACACTAGCTGGCTTAGAAAAACCATCACTTCCAACTCCATGAACCCGCCAATCTACTGAATCAGGGTGAAATGCAACTTCCGAAAGTCCCGACTTAGACAAAACCTCACCATTTGCTATATCTTCAATCTTGACTCCAAGTTGTTGTAGGCATCTTCTCATGCTACGTGAATCTTCTCCAGCAGTATTTACATTTTTTAAGGTAATTACTTGATTACTTTGAGCACTAAGTGCCAATAATCTGATTAAATGAGATTTTGATGGTGGTAGGTTCCACTGTAAATCACCACCTTTTGCCGATTCATTAATGGACAAATATTCGATATTATTGACCGGTGCAGTACCAACTGAGTCATTCCATTTGGAAACCCAGCGTTTGGCCATATTGTCAGCGACGCGGCTGGGTGTCATCAAATTTGGGAACGCATATTCAAAAAGCAGGCACCTTCAGCAATCCCCATGAGGTTGAACGATTCTAGAGGTCGGCCTCTACGTGACCTGAGAATATCGGTCACAGATCGTTGTAACTTCAGGTGTACATATTGTATGCCAAGAGAACATTTTGGAAATGATTACCAATTTCTAGCAAAGGAAAAAATCCTGACCTATGAAGAGATAACTACAATCGTCAGTTCACTATTACCATTGGGAATAGAGAAAATTAGATTGACTGGTGGAGAACCATTAATGCGCAGGAATGTCATTGAATTGGTTCGCCAAATCAGAGCATTAGATAGTCGAATAGATATAGCGATAACAACAAATGGAATCCTACTTGAAAAGTACGCCCTTCAACTCAAAGAGGCTGGTTTAAGCAGAGTTACGGTAAGCCTTGATGCCCTCGAGAATGAGGTATTCCAATCCCTATCGGATACTACAAACTCGGTTGATGAAATCTTGCAAGGAATTGAATTCTGCAGACAAATAGAACTACCAGTAAAGGTCAATTGCGTAATTCAAAAAGGCGTTAATGAAAGCCAAATAGTCCCAATTATTAGCTATTTTAATAAAATCTCTATCACTCCACGTTTTATCGAATTCATGGATGTTGGAACTACTAATTCATGGAATTATGATTCTGTTGTAAGTGGTGATGAAATGAGAAAAATAATTGAACTAGAATTCGGTCAATTAGAAAAGGTTGAATCCAATTATCCAGGCGAGGTAGCAAATCTTTGGAAAATGAAAAATGGCTCTCTGGTTGGCTTTATCGAATCTGTTACCAAGCCATTCTGCGGTGATTGCAGTAGAGCAAGACTATCTGCAGAAGGTTCAATTTACACTTGTTTATTTGCTACAGAAGGACATAATATTCGTTCAATTCTAAGAATGGATGCTAGCCAAGAGCAAATCGGTAATGCTATTAGCGATATCTGGAAAGGTAGGAATGACAATTATAGTGAACAGAGAGGAACTGTTGAACAATCAAAAGACCGTGTTGAAATGTCATATATTGGCGGTTAATTTTCAATCGCTGGTAAAACGATGTCTACCAAAACGATCCCTGCTGATTCATCAATTAATTTGAATCTCCAGGTTCCAAGGTTTGAGCCAATCGCGGTTGAATCAATTACGAAATAATCTCCTTTTGTAACCGAATAACCCGCATCTCTATCATGGAATGACACATTTGCACCTACAACCCCATAGACACCTGAATCAGCAACATGACCTCTTACAGGGTTACCTTGTCCACCATCTGGGTAAATATCATACTTCAATTTCGCAGGGTCAATAGATTGGTCTAAACTCGAGATTTTGACAACATGGAATCCATTTTCTAAACCACGAACGCTAACTTGAGCCATAGGCGGCGATTTCTCTGTAGTGGTTAATGCACCTTGCATCATTACGAAAACCATACTCGAAAGCATGACCGTAATAGCCAGCAATAGAACTGTCGCAATAACAGGGCTTACCGCCTCATCATCTTGCCCCAGTGCTCTCGCCATAACCTTCCCTAGCCTACATGAGACTTGAACCATGCGCTTAATCAGCGCTAATATCATCCAATATGAATTATGATTATCAATCACCGAGTAACAATCTTTTTTGCGATTTCAAATCAACCAAAGAGGTTTATCGCATTCCATCGCTCGTTTTATTCCACCTATTGGTCCCAAGATTCTCAACAACACCTCAGTCATCAAATCGCCATTCATGAATGCATATGACATCTTTTTTGAACGCAGGGAATTATTTAGCGCTCGAGCAAATGATCCTCTAACCCTATTTTCATACTCCAATAGGCTAGTTCCATTTTCAAGATTATCAATAATTGCTTCAGCTGCAAAGCAACCAGATATTATCGCTTGGCTGATTCCACCACCATTACTGGGCATTACTAGGCCCGCAGCATCGCCAACCGCTAATGTATTTCCATTAACCATGCATTCAACAGGTCCACCCATTGCAATCCATCCACCTCCCCAAGAAAGTATTTCCAAATTGAGATCATCACAAAATGTTTGTAGATGTTGTTTGAGGTTGCCTTCTAATTTTCCTGCCCTCACACCCAAACCGACATTTGCTGAATTTGGACCTTTAGGAATTATCCACGCATATCCTGAAGGCGCCACAGAACCGATGAAAACATCAAATGACTCTGGTATTTCGCCTTGTACTTGCGCATAGATTGTCGGTATTTGGTCCTTCGGTCTATAGAGGTCTTCTTGACCTTTTGTTAGTCTTGCTACTTGGGCCAGTGAACCACTGGCATCAATCAAGTAATCACATGAGTATCTTCCTTTATCTGTGACCAATAGATCACGATTTAATTTACTCTGATGTTGTATTTTCTTCAAAGCCTCACCGCAGCGAATTTCTGCACCTGCTTGAATTGCTTTCTCTCCGAGAAAACCGTCAAATTGCAATCGATGACCTGAAAATGCATCTAATTCGAACTTATATGATTTCCCAGATGGCAAGAATACCCGCATATTGTCCAGGCGATGCAATCTCAATCTATCTGGAAAATCAAAATATGTCTTTAGCCATTGATGGTCATCTAAATTAGAAAAGGTTGCAACAACCTCCCCCCAATTGGGAATGCATTCACCACACTGTGCTGGATTACCGATAATATCTCTTCTTTCTATTACGAGGACATCAACACCCGATTCAGATAACTTCTGGGCGCAAGCAGTTCCCGCTGGACCCGCTCCAATAACGATGACTTGTCTGTGTTCAACTTCAATAGCCATAATATCACCTATTTCTTTCAATAACGTAATCTGTAATTTGAAGCATCAATTGTTTTGCATCACTATCCGAGAAATCATTTAGGTATGAAATTGCTCTTTCAATATGAGTGGAAACTAGTATCTCTGCATAATGCATACTTTCGGAACGATTCAATAATTGCATTAATTCGTCAAAATCATCATCAGAAAAGTTCTCAATGATTTGTGAGAGTCGTTTCCTTGCAGTTCCATGTGACAATGTCAATGCATGGATTAGCGGCAATGTCATTTTTCCTTCTAAGACATCTGCGCCTCGCGGTTTTCCCATTTGCGAGTCCCCTCTCAAATCTAGTAGATCATCTACCAGTTGGAATGCAATTCCCAATTCCATTCCAAAATGCCCAAGTTTTTTGGCATCATCATCACTTAGTCCTGCGATTAGTCCCGCTGCCTCACATCCTGAAGCGAATGGACCTGCGGTCTTGCCTCTAACTATTTGTAAATAATCTTCAGGTGATGTTTTCAAATCGAGAATATGGTCTAATTGTTCAAATTCAGAAATTGCAATATCAGCGCAGCATTTTGACATAAGGCGAACAATTTTCTCATCATACCTTCCGCCAAGCCCGAAACCATGAACGAATAACCAATCTCCTGCAATAATACCCTTGGCTAGACCCTGTTTTGAGTGGATGGTTTCAACGCCACGACGTTGTGATGCTTGGTCGTTAATATCGTCGTGAACAAGGGTTGCTGTATGAATTAATTCGAATGCTAATGCTAGTGGCATCACCTCTTCTGAATCTAATCCTCCAGCGATTTCGTATGCTAATAGAATGAGTAGAGGTCGTAGCCGTTTACCACCTGCAAGAAGTACTTCTCCGCATAACTTGCCAACCTCTCCTGCACCATTTTCAATCTCCTCATCGATTAATGATTGAAGTTCGGCATCAACGATTAGGCGCATTAATTCTAGGCGATCATTTGCCTGCAAATGTTTACTCGCCACGAACCATCCTACAAGGGTGGCATTCTTAACCGGTTGTCTCCGCCCTCGGCATGCTAGGGTTTACTCTAGCCGAGGCGATTGGATGGAAAATAGCGAGAGATTAGAAGTTCTCACTACCCCTTCTCGGAGAGATGGGGTCCGATTGCAACTGGAGCAAACAATACAGCAAATGGGCAAAGAAATGGATTTGCGAATGCGCCAAGTCCCCCATGTTGAATCTGCTATTGAGACTTTGAAGGATGGAAATTGTGACTTGATCGCATTGAGTGCCTTTGACTGGAGAAATTTTGATACCACTGGACTTTCTATAGTCGGAGTTTTACCTCGCCGAGAACCTACATGGGTACTGGTAAGTGATGACAAACCGGAATATTTGATTGGCCAACCAGTTATTGTCTGTGACCACCCATTACTTCATCGACAATTTTTACGAGTCCGGTTTGATAGTGTGATCTTGACCAGTGAAGAATTTGCCGAGAGTATTGAAAAGTTAGAGGAATATAATTTACTGCTTGCTGATGAACGAGTTCCATGGCTTGAAGAATTGAGAAAGGAAGGTCAATTAGACGGATACATAGTCAATAGAGGTGAACATCAAGCATTACCATTCAAAGCACGCCGCCATACTCTAGGCCTACAAAGAGACAATCCTGAGCGCTCAAGATTTGTTCCCCCTCCACTTCATGGATTCACCCTGATGGTAGCGAGAAATGATTTCCCTTCATTCAAAATACAAAACTGGTGTGATTCCGGAGCATTCATCGCTCATAGAATGGAAAGTGCAATTTGGGATTCATTACCTAAGAATATGTCTCAAATCGTTGGAATATTTGTAGAACAAAGAAAAATTTCAACTATTCTAAGAGAAGCAAAAAGAGCAAAGGATGAGCAAGTCGTTGATTCGGTTCTCGATTTGAATAAGAAGGTCAAAAATACAGTTCCACGTCTTGAGATGAAAATTGAAATAATGGACCCATTAGGTATGGTTTCTGCATCAGCAGAGCGAGTATGCCCCGTTGCAGATAGCCATATGGGCATGGTTTCACTACTCAAGGAATTTAATTTACTCCTAGATGCTATGCTCAATGACCAAGACGAATTGGCTCCTAACTATCACGGATTACCAGAAGACTTCTCAAAGGCAAAACCAGCGATGATGGATTTAGGAATCGATTACTCTGATTCTTCAGAAGATGAAGATTGAATCCCTAATTTATCCTTAGCGATCCTAATTCCTTTGGCTGAACGGTCATCACCTGCAATTAAAACATCATATCCTTGTATTGTAATGTAATTCTGTAATTCACCCATCTCAGATGGAGAACTATCATTTGACAATTCAAACAGATTAGCATCCAAATTACGTGCATCTGATTCCCATACAGCAGAATTAATTTGCATGGTCAGCGTAAACTTTTCAACTAGATCAACTGCCGAGTGGACTGGATTAATTACTGAGGATAATGATTCTGCAACCTTTCCATTGATTATTTTTAATCGGGACAGCTCTTCTGCTATTTCAAGCAAAACTTCCTTTAATTCGCTCGAGTCATTACTACGAGAAAACTTCCTTTGGGCTTTATCTAATTGCTTTCTCAATACAACCACGCCTGCAATAATCGCATCTTTACTTCGTGCAGCATTGATCAAGGTATGTTCACCATCTTCAACACGAGCCATCAAATTAGTTTCAAAAATTTTAAATTCTCTTTTGAAATCAATTTTAATCGTACTACTAATAGCCGATGCTAACAGTTGTGATTCCTTAAGAGAAGATTTAGCAGCACGTTCCTCATTACCCATGTTCAACCAACACAGCCTACGTATTCATCCTTTCAAACCCTCGTAACAATAGTTAAAAAGCGCCACCTAAAGTGTCGCTGAATTATCTTATTTTACCCACAAAAAGGGCAAATCATAGTCAGCGTTACAGCGAAGACACATATACTCTAAGTAACGGATTGGTAATTGAAGGTAATATCATGGTCGACAAAGGGGCTCTCTTGACTGAACTTTATCAGGCTAGGTTTGACGGTTTGAAGGAAATCGCAATAGCGTATCAATTACCCAAGTCTGGTTCCGTAGAATCGCTTCGTGCTCGTTTAATTCAACATCTTATTTTGGACCAATGGGATTTGTCTGAAGATGGTATTAATAATCTAATGAATGCAGAAATGGGAGAGATAATAGGAGTCTTTGGAATAAAGAAATCTGGTTCTATTAGAGCACGTAGACAGCGCTTATATCTCCATTTATACCATGACCCAAAGGTCCTACTGGTTGAGAAACTGGACGACCGCACAAGAGACCAATTACATTCAATGTGCAAAGCATTAGAATTACCTCTTTCGGGAAATAAACAGTCTCTGCTTGTCAGAATAGCAGGAGTTCTTGCAAGCCAACAAGGTGGCTGGGGTAAAGTAAAGAAGAGTTTGAGGAGGCCACGTGGCGAAATTCATCTCCCAACGATTCCATACCCTAACGAAGATTCAGTGCTACAACAACAAACAGACAGTAACACAGCAATTCACAATACTGTTGGTGATTTTGTTTCTGAACATCCAACTGGGTGGACTTTCGAGGAAGAAACTGAACTGAGAACTGAATTGGCAGAAGATGGATTGAATCCATCCTTGGCATCAGTTTCTGCAGATATTGATCTCGCTTTGAGAGGTCAACAAGGAAAAGAAGAGAATTCTGTTCCCCCGATGATTCAATCGGCACAAATTATGGATTCAGAATCCAAGCACAGTCTTGAAACTGAAGCGGCATTAATGGAAATAAACTCAAGAAATGCTGAAATTGAAGCGGCTGGTCGTGATTTCCTAATGATCTCTTCAACCAGTGACAGTGAAGACTTGGAAGTATTCATATCCAGCCTTTCCAATCATGGATTTGCATGTGATATTGCTGCAGTAAGAGATTCTATCCGCAACACCATAATGGAATTAGATTTCAGAAGCCAGAATGAAAAGAATGCCCTACACTCAACTCCCACTTCATGGACTGAAAGAGAAGCACTAAGAGCATTTGAGAGTGCAAGAAATTCATTACGGGGGCAATTGGCAGATACTTTGGCCGCCCACCCTGGTGATTTAGTAAAGGCGAGAATGGCATTTGAAGAAGTAGGTCGCTCATTGGACCTCGACTTGAGAATTCCAAGCATATCTGGAAGAATTCATGCTTTATTTGATCTACATGTCGATATCGGCGAAGCACAGGCCCTACAAGACCCTTCAATCGCAAGGAGAAACCGAGTACTTCGTATTCTTCAGCATGGAACGGTTCATCTTCAAGCAGCCGAGTGCAGAACTCTAGACCGTATTGAGAGAAATATTGTAGCCTTTGAAGAACTTGTCGAGACAGTATTAGAATCAAGTGAAGGTACTTTTTCTGAAGCTCAGCAAGCACTTGTTATCAGATTCCTTGAATCCAGAGGCTATGAAGTAAATACTGCTACATTGAGACCTAGGGTACTTGCCTGTGCAGGAATTATCGGTTCCGAATTAGGTTTTATCTCGCCTAGTGAAATACCACGTATCGCACCTGGAATTATCATCTCAGATAACCAAGTCGATGCAATTGTTGTTGAATTACAAGCACTTGCTGATGCATTCAAACCAAAGCAAGCAACTGTTGCCTTGGAACCTGAACAAGAACTTGCAGAATCTGTTGCAAATGCTGCTGACCACTTAACAGATGTTAGAGCAAAGATTGACAGAGTTGACAATATCTTAGAAAGATTGAGAATTTAAGTATTCAATCTCCTCTAGATGCATAGAAGTTTTGAATTACAGTTGATACTCTTTGTATGTCATCGATGCCTCTATGAACCATATCGTTGATAATAGCCTGTCTTTGTTCTACATGCTTTTCAAATACTGCTGGAGAAACACCTGCTGCCTTACAAATTGTTTCTCTTAACTTACTAGGAATTCCTGTTTCCTCAATCTGCTCAGTAGCAGCATTATACTTCCAAATTATATTGAGACGAGGTTTATCGCCTTCCATACCTGCAACTTCAGCAACTTCTGTGATCTTACGAGCCGTTTTACCATTGATGTGAAGACGTCCCTGGATTATAATTAAATCAAGTCCTGAAAGCATAATGGGTGGAACATTCATTGGAGGATTGATCATTCTTGTTACTGTTTCCTGTGCAGTATTTGCGTGCAATGAACCGAACGAACCATCATGCCCAGTATTCATGGCAGTCAATAGAGTTGCACATTCCGGACCACGCACTTCACCCACGATTATTCTGTCAGGGCGCATACGTAGTGAAGATTTCAGACAATCATTCATATCAACTTCTGGAGTCCCGTCCGGTCTTTCTCTCCTTGTCTCCATTCTCAACCAATGGTCGTGGTAAACTTGTAATTCAGCAGTATCTTCCACTGTTAGCAAGCGCCTTGACCAAGGGATGAACATTCCCATGCAATTCAAAGTAGTAGTTTTACCAGAACCTGTACCGCCTGCAATTACGAAATTCGCAGGACGACTATCCAATCCCTCAATCCAAACCCACATCATTGCAGCAAGTCTTGAGTTTACAGTTCCAAAACGAACTAAATCGATTATAGTAAGCGGGTCTTCCTTGAATTTTCTAATAGTCAATGTAGGTCCATCTGGAGTCACTGGAGGTATTGTACCATTTACACGAGAACCATCTGGTAGCCTTCCATCAAAGATTGGGACCAATCCTGGTCCATCTCCAAGTGGTACGTTAGTAAATGCGGCGATATTCTTGGCAATTATCAAACCAGATACATCGTCGATTGTAATATTAGTTCTACACATTCCGTGTTCTCTGTGGGCGACTTTCACACATTGCCCACCCCCATTATACATTACTTCTTCAAGTGCATCATCTTCTAGCAGAATTGCCAAATCCCCATATGGATTTGGTTCCACTGCCCCTTCAACATGATAAATCGGAGATGGATGATTACCTTCCATGTAAATCGTTACTCTTCCATATTGTTCTAATATTGTTTCAGACATTTTAACCGCCACCTATTACCTTAACCGCACCTAAATATAATCCCATTGAGATGGCCATCCACAGTGGTATAAACCATAGATAACTCTTCAAGCGGCCCAACATTCTTCCAGATACACCGACTCCAACTGCTGAAGCAGCAGCAAAGAATGTACCAAATGTGGAATTGAAATCATCTAGTTTGAATCCAGCGCTCGCTGGTGCGAAAAGACCAACGATAAATGCAATTAGCCCTGGAAGGCCGACAGAAACGAACATTATGATCAGAATCCCTCTTCCCAATAATTCATTTTCTCTTCTATTTATTAGATCATTAAGCCTCTCGTAATCATGACTTAGACTATCTAGAATCCCCTGTAGCGGTGCATCTTGCTCCATCGCGGTCTCAAGTAACATCATCACTCTTTGTACCTGAGAAGACCTTGTTTTTGCGGAAAATGAGGTTAATGCTGAGTTAATATCAGATGAATGGCTCTCTTCTAATGTTTCTTTTAATAATTCACTAAGCAAACCTGGTGCGCTTTTTGATTGTTCCATCATAGCCTCTTGCAATCCATGACCTGCTCCAACCGAACTGGCTAGTGATTCAAGCAGCCCAGGCAAAGAATTCTCTATCTTTCGTCTACGGCTCCGTTCAATAATAGGGGGAATACCACCACCTGCTATTGCAATTCCAATAACACCCAAATAAAGTAATAATGGTTCACCATTGAACGCTTCTAAGAATCGGAAAAACATAGTATCACAATCCCGGGTCCTTGGTGTGGGCTTTCAGACCAATCAAAATCATGCCCGCTAGAGTAAGAACCAATCCACCATTTACGACTCCACTGATCAGAGCAGGGTCAGGTATTGACATAAATGCTGCAATATCTCCAGTTAATAATTGAGGAATTAGTCCTGCAATTGACAATATGATCGGTCCAATCATTCCGATTGAAAGTAAAGTTTCAGGGACTCCGCCAAGTTCTTCGATGTATTTTTTGACTTCTTCTGCCCTTTCTTCTTCCATTCTTGAGCCTTGCTTTCTCAAAGTATCTACAACATCGGTATTTTGTGTTACATTGTTGTATAGGGTATTCAACAATCTGCGGTATCCATCGGATTCAGCAGTACTCATCATACTCTTTAGTTCATATTCAAGGCCGCGAGATTTACCACCGGACAATCGCTTCATTATTTTAGAAAAATCTTCACTGATGATTCCATAACCACCTTGCCCGATAGTATGCAAAGCAGCTTCAAGGCCGACCCCCGAGGACATCAAAACATCAAGAGTTCGAATGACATAGAGACCTTCTCTCTTTTCATCCAAAATCCTCATTCATTTCACCTCAAACGATATCTTCAATCAACTCTAATATGAATGATTCGCTATCACTATTGTATTCCATACTTGCGAATACAACCTTCACGTCTCGTTCTTCAAAAGGATCGTGAATGAATGGCTGACCTGTTCTAAAGATTGAATTGAGTGTTTTATATTCATCGGTACTAATCTCCCCTTTAACGGTATAAACGGTAGATTCTGAGCCTTCATCGAATAAGTCATCACCTTCTCCACCTCTTACAATTGTCCTAGTAATTCTACGAGTAAGTTTTACTCGAATATCGGTATTTGGTATTCTAATCCAATCTGCGCTTGTTGTCCCCGTTGCGGGACGGATGAAGAAATCTATTCCTGCCATACTACGACCTCTATATTGGGCACAACCCGAACGGGTATTCAATGTGTTGGATTGTCAATCACTTATTCAACGATTTTGAACCAGCCAAATTTAGGTTCATGCACTACACCTTTTTCAGATAATTCGTCCAACATTGCCTCGGAATCGGGTCGTGAAAAGCCTCTTGCATTAGCGTTACTGAGTACTGCTTCAAAGTCAACTCCATCGCCTTGGTCAAGTTGACGGATTAGCGATAGTATGCATTCTTCTAAATCGGAACCTTCTGCTGCATCGTCACCTTCTTCATTGGCCGAAGCGATGGGTATCGGTACTGGTTTTGTGGCACTGGACATCTTACCCTCAGCGATATCTAAGGCTTGCATTATGTTCAATTTATATTGCTCCAAATCAATTTCCCCATAATGATTTCTAGAAGTTACCAAACCCTCTACTAAGTTAGCAGGTATGTTTTCGCTTGCTGAATATGCTTGTTCTGTTGGTTCAAGGTCAAGAGATGCAGAGAATGCATTCATTCTCTCTATCGTACCTTGACAGGCACGAGTGATCCAATTCGCATATGTCTTTCCATCGATAATACACGCCTCTTCTGGCCTTAATGAGGTATAGACTGCTCCTTCTTCAGTTTGATACCATCGCGCTTTAGCAACCATCAGCACCAATTCGGGCTCACCGACTTCAATTCTTGCGGTTAATGTCGTAGTTAATTCACGCATTGCCTCACTAGCATAATCTCCAACAGAAAAATAATGTTGTCCTGACGGGTCACGTAATTGACCTTGGTACAGAGTGGAACCATTTGCTGTTTCACGAACTTCTAATCTCTCGAGCAAACCTGCGACTATTACACGGTTTACTTTCGCTCCCAGTTTGGTAATTACAAAGGATGGATCAAATTCTCCTGATCCTTTTTCGTTAAGAGTAGCATCTCTAAATTCTGATGCGAGCATATGCCATGCAGGTTGGCGCTTTGCCCTAGGTCCTGCTTGCATCAATTCACCCCCCATTGTGCTCTGATCTCAGTCGCTTTCATCTCAGCATCCTCTTCGACTATTTCTGCACTATCTGCCAACATCATACCACCTTGTTCATCAACGATTGTTCGGCCTGAAGCACGAATATTCCGACCTAACATTTTCGACCTTAGAGTTTGGACGAAATCTAATTGACCATTTGAATTAATCTCTGAGCCAAGTTCTTCTTCTGTCATTGCGAGTAGACCTAAACTTCCTTCCTTGTTGATTAGTAAGGACATACTTGCTACGCCGTCATCAATAACTAAGCGCATCCTGACATCTGCTTCACCGTCATTGGCATCATGTGTTGCACAGTGTCCATCTCTCAGAACTCTCCTGCATTCGGTACATCTTTGGATAAAGCCAGAATCTTCTCTAACACTCACTACGATAGCCTCGGTTGTAACGCCAACTCTGCTGGCACCAGTTGCCAATTCATTGAGACCGACTTCAACCGTATGGGTGCTGAAATCAATATCTTCATCCCAAGGAGATTCATCCAAGATTTCAACTTGGTCTGCGGTATCAACTGTGATATCTGGTATTCCTTGCCATGCTCTTACTCTAACGCCTTTCAGCCTTACAGTGAGTGGTAAACTATCTACATCTATAGGCAAATCTTCCCATGCACTCATCCTACATCTCCCAGTAGGATCTGCAATTGCTCCAGACCAAAGATATTTTTCAACTCCATCTTTAGTGAATGTTCTCTTGGACCATTCTGTAATCTGTACAACTGTATCAACATCTCTTGCACCATCTCTTAATTCGGAGACTGTCAAGACTGTTTGCTTAGATAATGTTTCAGCGTCTGAAAAATTCTTATCGTGGAATAATTCAACTTTTGTAGTTCTTCCAAAATTCAACTCAGGCGTATCCCTAAAGGTACGGATTTGAGCTCCATCAATTTTTACCAATGTTCCGACTTCATGTTCAAACGGTTCCCATGAGAGGAATCCGATTATTCCAGATTCGTCAGCCAATCTTCCTCTGACGATGTCTATTGAACCTGAACCGTCCTTTTTGTGTATTTGGTCTTCTCTTGACGAGAGAACCCTGCCAACAACGCAGACGTACCCATCATTTGGAAGTGAAGCAATGTCTTGAGCTTCTCCTGGCGCTACTACGGTTCTAGTTCCTTCACGGATAATGACAACTCGAGAAGATTGGTTGATATTTAGGGACATTTTCCCTTGATACTCATTTACTGAAACGCCTTCAAGCCTAACTATTGAACCGGGTGCCAGATTTGGACTTGGTGCCCAATCTTTGTAATCCCAACGATTCTTATCACCGTTTTCTGCCCATGGGTTATCTTCTAACAATCCGAAAGCAATCTGCTTTTGTTCACCACGAATTGTTTGTTCACGCATATTGTGTGAAATTATTTCAACTTCGATTTCAATTTCCTTATCGTCGGCTTTCAATTCATTCAAACGTTCGACTTTCTTTGTCGCTCTTGGTTGAGATGATGAGGAAGAAGATGATGAGCTCCCAGACCTAGCGTTTGGTACTGACTTTGAACTGTTCAGACTTCTGATGATAGACCTCATCGAGTCTTGTGGTGGGATTTTAAAATCATCTTGGTACTTCAAGAATGCAGCAGCGATAGTTTCGGAATCAGCCTCTGGGCATTCCTTTTTCACTGCTTCAATATAGGAATCAAATTGTCCATCAGACATATTTAACACCTCTATTATTTTCATTCATTAGTGTCCTATTCAACGAATAGGATGCGGGCTTTCGTGCGATTTGGTTGAGACTTGACACTCCCTTGACCTCCATGAAAAGAAACAAGATTGACTAGGGCTAATAAACAATTTCACCACTCAATTATGAAAAGTGAAAGTAAACTAAGTGATTTTGACAATATTGAAATGTAATATTTTCAAATATCAAGCCGGATTTATTCTAAACCCGTCCATCACCAATACATCCGGAATATGCATTCCTCCAGTCGAATATGAATCCTGGAATATTGGCCTATCCCCCAGTAGAACATCCTTTGATAACGCCTTTGCAATATTTCCTGAGAGCCCTGCTTGCTTGATCGGTCCTGCGATTTGACCATCTACTACTTTCAAGATCGTACTTGTTGTAACGGAGAAGTCGCCACTGGTTGGATTGGCAGTATGCGCCCCCATAACACTGTGAACGATATATCCATTGTCCATAAGAGAAATTAAATCATCGCGACTATTTCCCCCTTTGCTTGATTTTAGAATCATATCGGAACAGCCAGTATATGGTGGTGATTGATGGCTACCCCTAGAGGCTGAGCCAGTTGATTGTGCATGCTCAATTTTCCCTTCTGCCACCATTTGTGCTGAATCTCTAGTCGACCACATAGAACCCACTAGTCTTCCATTTTCCACCAAAGTCTGAGTCTGTCTAGGAACTCCTTCACCGTCTAGGCTTGAACTTCCCATTCCACCTTCCATCAGCCCATCATCGATTAACGTCAAGTCGTTAGCAAGAACCATTTGCCCTTCATTCCCAGACCAAAAAGATTCTTTTCTTGCCAATTTCTCTCCCCTAACTGCTGCTGGAATGCAAACAGAAAACAATGGTGAGAAACCTTCACTGGTCATCAGTACAGGACAATCAACTGCTTGTGAATCAACTTCTATCGGCCCTCTAGTACATTGAGCCCAATGAACTGAAGTTTCGATGCAATCTGGAATTGATTTTAGTAATTTGCGACTAGAACTGCTTTCCCAAGCACTGGTTAATTCATCATTTTCATCTATACTAACTTGGACTCCGGCTCCATGTGAAGTCGTGATTCCACTGGATAGAATGCCTTGGCTGGTAACTATGGCTCCCGCTGTAGCTGAAACACCGACACCGCCGCCGGTTACGACCGCTCTTGAATCCAATGAAGAAACTTCACTTAATATCGAATCCGCTTGTTCCAATAGGTCCTCTGAGCTAACATCTAGGATTCTATTATCACAGCGACCTAATACATCGGTAGACTTTTGATTTTCAGGAAGGCAAAAACCTTCTACTGCTGGTGAAACCTTTGCGATAGATATCGCTTGAGAAACGGCATGCTCGGCTCCAGAAACATCTACTAAATGGGCATATCCAAACCGCCCACCATCCAATACTCGTACACCATATCCGCCGTCTCCTCCTCCAGCAGCGAGTGTGATCTTACCCGCTTCAATATCTAATTCATGACCATATGATTGAAATGCGACAACTTCCCATTCACCAATTCCTTTGGATTGGCATATCTTGCCAATTGATTGCGCACCTTCAACAATACGCGCTACTGCATCATCTGGTAGCATTTATCCCACCAACGCTTCGCTAATACGCATTATTGGACCACCATCTCCAACTGGAACGGTTTGACCTTTGCCACAGAAACCAGGAGCTGCTAACTTAGCATCCCTAGTTAATCCGTTTACATTTTGTAAGATTTCTAATGTCAATCCACTAACGCTAACGTCTTTCAAAGGCGTTGTCAGTTCACCGTTTTCGATTAGCCACGCTTCCTGTGCTGCGAATTGGAATGAACCTTTACCAGTATCAACCTGACCGCCACGAGAACCACAGGCATAGATTCCATAATCAATATCTTCCATCAAATCATCAATGGTGTCATGATTACCACCCATTATCATCGTATTTGACATTCTAACAAGGGGATGATGCAGTCCATCTTGGGCACGAGCACCTCCATTTGGTTCTATACCGAAATGTGCCGCTGTTTCCCTGTGGTTGAGATATTCGGTTAGAACACCATTGGTAATCAATCGCTTCGCTCTAGTATTCACTCCCTCATCGTCTATTGGATAAGCACCATATCCACCTCTAATGGTTGGGTCATCTACAACAGTAACAATATCTGAGCCGATTTTCTGACCCAATTTACCATCCAAACAAGAATCTCCTGCTGCAACTAAATCTGCTTCGCATGGATGACCTAGTGCTTCGTGGATATATACGCCAGTAAGATCACGGTCTGCGATCAATGGCATTTTCCCTGAAGGTGCACGCTTTGCTTTCAACAATCTTAGTGCTGCAACCATGGCATCGTTACCGAGTTGTCCTAAGTCACAAGCCTCGATTAATTCTAGGCCACCTTCTCCTCCATATCTTGTTCTATAGGATACTACTTCATTATCATCTCTTGCAGTAACCATGCCTCTTACCAATGAACGTTGGAAAGACCAAACTCTATCCATTCCTTCACTAGTCAATAGTTCGGTATGAATATGTTCATCCGACCAACCACAAGTGGTTGAAACTACTTTTTCGTGATCACTTGCACTATCAGCGATATTTTTCAGCATATCGATTTTGGTTGAAAGGTCGGTATTTCTTATATCCTTTTTAGGACGCCAATGAATCTCATCTTGGAAAATTGGTATCTCTGCCAACTTTACCGGTTTATCAGAACTTGACCTTCGCTTCGCAACTGCCTTTGCCAATCGAACTGTAGATTCAATTTGTTCCGGTAATGATGCTATATCGGTAGTTGAATGTACTCCCCATGCACCATCTGCAAGAATTCTAAGCGTAACACCTACTTCCTGACCAGGAATCGCATTTTCCAAGATGCCATCTCTTAGATTGACACTCGAACCAGTCTCTGCAACCAATCGTACCTCTGCATAACTTGCACCGAAATCAACAGCCTGCTGTAAGGCATTTCCAATCTTTCTTTGGTCTAAATAACGACCTGTTGTAATTTCAGAGTTTGATGGACTAGAACTCATCACCATAGAATTAGGTAAAGGCCCACAGTGTTTGAACTCTCTTATCAAAAGATTACAATCGATTTATGCTGAAATCATAATTATGCTGAAAAATCAGCAGATAAAATATGCCCTACTAATCCTTGCTGAAGGTTCTCTTGGGGAATCCCTTCAATCACCAAACCTAATTTCTGGGCTGCTTCGGCAGAAAAAGTAGGTACATCATCGGTATATTTCAATCCCAAGTTTGAAATTAATTTACGGCATTCGGATTCAAATCGGCTGAGAATAACATCCTCACAACCTGAAGGCTGCAAGCCTGCAACCCCCTCTTGTTTCAAGATCGGTTTTGGTAAATATAAAATCCACCCCGCTGTAACTCCGTCTTGAATACCAGCCCTAGAAAATGCTTCACTAATGTGATGTGTTCCGGTAAGATATCGCAAGAATTCTGCATCCCTTCCTCTTGCGAGTTGGCTACCATTAGCAAAACTTCTTTCACAACAATTCCAAGCAGTCCAAAGTTGCTGTTCAAATTGAACTGCATGTTTCGCTACCAACATCCATCTTTCATCAAATCTGTTTTCAAGAAACTTACCAATCAAGTGTTTTGATGTAACGGGTTTGTCACTTTGCCATGCAATGCAAGGAAACTTAGGCATTGTCATCGTTACGAGGCAGGAGCGCTTCTATTTTCAATCAACCGCTCAATTCTCCCCATCTAATGGGACATCATCATCTCGCAATTGTTCGACGATGTGGGAATTATCAGACTTTGGAAGTTTTGAGTTGCTTTTATCGGCATTTTCACGTTTGATGTATTTGCCGACTTCAATAAGTAAATTATCAACGATTTTTGGCCCCCAGCCACGTTTACTAGATAGTGTTGAAATTTCTTTATGATTCATAGCTGCTAAACTTTTGACGCTCCTATACCCTAACGCTGAGAGTTCTCTGGCTCTTCTCCTACCAATTGAACGGAGGTTTACCAATTGCAGCAGATCTTTCTTACAACCGTGTCTAACCCTTTGTTTGATAATGTCAATTTGAGTGGATAGTTTTGAGATGTACTCCATATGTTCTTCTGAAAACACATCGTCTGCCATTAGAATTGCTTGCGCACCTGACATTAACCAACTGATGATATCAACCCGGTAATTTACATCACCCGGAGTAACTTCTAATGTTGCTTCAATTTCTCTGAGCGTATTCTCATCCATCCACATTTCCAACATCCATGAAGATTTCACATAGCCGAGTAATCTCTCTTCGTATGATGAATCGTGCAGTAATTCGTCTTCAACTGAATTTGTTTTGACCCATAGTGGTGAACCTTGTGCCATATCCTTTGATTTAGCCCATAGTGAAGAAAAATCTGGAGTCGCTGTTGCAAGATGCAATAATCCAAAATCAGTAACGGGAGCGTTATCTCTTACCAAGCGACGTATTGCTCTTCTTAGGCCATGCCTCAGAATAGATGCTGAAAGTGGGTCCAAATAGAATTGAGTGACCCGTTCCCCCATTACCGTTGCTTCATATTTCATCGCCAAGTTATCAGCAGATTGTTCTGCTTCCCATCCACCCACATTTCTCAAATCCGCAGCATTGGAAAAACCAAGAGTTGCACCCGAGTGTGCCGAACTCCTATTTTCATACGATTGGTGAGAATAACTTTCTGTTTGGAATTTGAATTCAACGCCTCCTGTTGAATCAGCGATCTTTGCCCATGCCGGCATATCTTTTTCTGAATCGGAAATCTCATCGCTTTGTTGTTTGCTATCATGACTCACCGAGAAATGTTCATCAATTCCATCCTTTCGTACAAATCTCTCATCTATAAGCCATTTCAACATCTTATCAAGACGTTCTTCAAGTACCCTTGATGAGATACAATGACCTAAGAAAGTAGCCTTAAAGAAATCGAAAATAGTTGCCCGATGCTGCATTCCACCAGATGTTATCATAGACAATAAATGCATTCTCATCGCCGGCTCACTGGCTAATTTAGAAGTAATATCTTCAATTGGGCCAAAGAAGTATTTATCGCTGACTTCATCTGCTAATTCCCAGCCATCTGTCCCCTTACATAGAATCCATGCTTCTCCAAAATCATCGTACTTTGGCCTTCCAGCACGGCCGAGCATTTGCCGCATCTCCATTACAGGAAGAGGCCTGCTCATTCCATCGTCCCAGCGTTTTATATCCCTAACAAGCACCCTTCTCGCAGGTAAGTTCACTCCTGCTGCCAGAGTAGGTGTCGCTGTCAAAGCGACTAACAACCCTTGCTTGAATGCTGACTCAACCTCTTTTCTTTGAGTATGTGTTAGCCCAGCATGATGAAACCCAACTCCGCCTGAAATAGATTCGCATAGTGACTCGCCCATTGTAGATTGAGTATTTCTTGATAGTTTGGCGGCTAATTCTTGTAACTTAGCCAGGCGTTGTGGGTCTTGTTTGACCAGGACTTTTTTGACCCGCTTTGAAAGAGTGCGAGCTTCAGATTGGGCAGAACGGCGAGTTCCGACGAAGACGAGTAACTGTCCATCTTGGGCAAGTGAATCGATTACTATCGCTCCGGCTGGATGTGACTTTGGACCCTCGATATCTCTTGGTGGATTCAATTTTGCTATTTCTTCACCAACTTGAGATGATTGAACCATTCTAGGTTCAATGTGTAAATCGTGAAAAGTGGAATACTCCAGTGCAACAGGCCTCCAATCGGATTGCACTAATGTGGCATCTAACCATTCTGCTAACTCCTTACAATTACCAACGGTTGCGGAAAGAGCAATCAACTGTGACTTTGGCCTTAGATATCTAAGCCTAGTCAAATTTATTTCTAAGGTCGGACCCCTGGATGAATCGTTCATAAGATGAAACTCATCGGCAATTACGATCGAAACATTTGCAACGACATCTGAATTCGAACGCATGATTGAATCTAGTTTTTCTGATGTACAGACTAGGATATCACACGAATCGGCATTTGCGGCTTCTCGTCCCGAATCACCAATTCCAAGACCGATTTTCAAGCCGAGATGGTCCCCCATTTGCTTTAACTCTTCATATTTCTCACTGGCTAATGCCTTTAAAGGCACGATGTATACTGCTTTTGAACCAATATCATCAACCAATAATTTCCGTAGAATACCAATGTAAGCAACTAGAGACTTACCACTTGCAGTCGGTATTGCCAATAATGTATTCGACCCAGAAAGCACAGCAGGCATAGCCTCTGATTGTGGAGGATGTAATTTCTTAATCCCCCATACATCAGCAAAAAACCTCTTTGCATTATCGGGCAAATCTAAAGACATCACCTCGCTATGTTGCGCCGACATAAAACCACATACTCGCCAACAGTCCAAAAGGAGCGCGCCCATTCATTTTGCTAAAAATTAAATATTTCGCTGCTAATCATCATGATTGTTTTGCCGAAAATCCTCCCTTGTCATGCGACATCCCTAATACCCCCCGCTAACGGTGCCTATTTCATGAGCGATGATGTTGAGGCAATTGTGGAAGAACGTCTTTCAGTATTTGATGACGAACCTGACTTGAACGATTGGTTCGAGGTAATGTGCGGTGCATCTATGGCTGTGCTAGGTATTTTCCATTTGGTTAGCCCAGGAAATCTGGTTGATCCAGACGTTATGCGCTGGTTTGCTGCGGCCGTCGTTGCTGCTGGCGCAGTTTGGACTGGACATGGTTTGAAAGATATGGCTGTTAAAGAAATACGCCGTTCAATCGCAATACTCGAAACTGCACCTAGCAGTTCAGGCGTAGACCATGGATTAATTCGTGATGTCCTCCTAAATCCAGATGCATACAAGGAATTCCTCGTTGAAGCATATAGTTCGGCGTGGGAGGATGGGATCATTACCGAAGAAGAATTAGCAGAATTAAAGTCATTCCAAAAGGCACTTGGCATCAGTGATGCTGAAGCAGCAGAAATGAACGTCAAGGCAGCGATTAAAGCAGCTGCCAAGGATGGAAAAATTACTGAAAAGGAATCTAAATCTATCAAGAAAGCAGCAGAGGAATCTGAACTAGAAGAAGCCGATGTCAAGAAAGCGATTGATGATGCTCTAGAAAAGAATTGATTCATCTATTCCATTTAGATTGTTTAAGCATTGTTTGCGCTAGTTCGATTGCGCTCATATACCTCACATACTCAATTCGTGTTGCTACTAGGCATAATACAAAACCAAGTACTGCAATTACTACTGATTTGTCCATTAATTCACTTGCATTCCGTATCAATGTTGCATCCGGAATATCCGCTAGGTCAAATCCTTGTGATTCTGTGAATCTAACATCTAACAAATCCAATTCACAATCACATAATGTGACTGAAATTCTTTCTGGGAATAGTGCATACTGTAATTTAGTCCATTCACCTTGTGAAATGAATGATGGCCTAGTGCCCCAAGCAGGTACTGAAACCGCTCCAGTTGAACTAGTTTCAACCATGTCAACCTCAAGATGGAAGATGGATGATGACGGTTCCTCATCAACCACCATCAATGCTTCCAGCAGTAGAAGGTCCAGCAATAACGAACGCCCAGCGAGTAAGATGAATTTCACAGTCTGTTGTTCTAGCATTCCTTGATCGCTAGTTTGTGCACCACCCTCCGCTACCTGCGAAAATATGGCCTGATCAATTCTGAATGATTGTAATTCTGGAATCAATAATTGGTATCTCCCATCGGGTAGAGGATATGCTTGTTCTACATTTAATCTTAATTTGAAGGTTTCACCATCTAGCATACCCCATGTAGAGCCAGTATGCTCGACTAAAGTTTGTTGAGGGACTCCTGGATATGAGACATCCCATAATTGTTGTAACCTCATATCTACCATTTCATCAAATGAAATTTCATCTTCGAGTTGAACCTCATCTGCCAATGCCCAGATTGGACTTATTATACCTCCAAAAAGTAAGAGAATAACACCGGGTGTAAAGAGGCCGAAACGAACTGTTGCTGATGTTGTTAATCGTAGTGCTCCGAATCCAAAACCGAGAAAAGATAGAATGCTTATCACCAATATTGGGCTGCTAGTTCTTTCCAGATTGATTGGTGTTACAGAATCATCAATTATTGCAGAACCTGCTGGGAAATATGACTCACTCTCGAAACCATCTGGATCGATTGGGCCCATTCCTTCAAATCCTAACAATCCAGCCCAAGAATATGACTGAAATGCCCCAACCTTACCACCGAAGCAAAGGTTGTATTGGCCCACTGGTAATGCCCTCCAGCGATATGAGATTCTAGTTTCTTCATCATCTTCTTCAAATATTATTTCAGGTTGTCCAGATAGTCTACCGTTTGGCGCTATTAAATCAGGCAATCCGTGAGATTGTTCAATTTCAATTGGTACTGGTTGCCAGATTATTATCACCTTCAGCAATTCGTGCTCTTCAACGTCAAATTCCCAACAATCTCTATCATTTTCGACTAATGCCCCATAATGAACAGTTTCAAATTCATCCTTTATTGGATTAGAATCACTTGAAGGTTCATCACTATTAGCTTCCTCAATGTTTTGTGACCATGGTATTGTCAATTCTAACAATGAATCTCCCCAAAGATGTAGTTCCCATGTACTTGGCCTATCGATTGTGAAGGTTAGTCTTAGTCGGACATTCTGCTCTGCCCACAACAACCTTTCGTTTTGCAAATTAAGCGCTTCATCTTCCATTCTATAGGGCTCATTAGCCGTTTGAGAAGGTATGTTCTGAGCAGGGAAATTCCAATCGGTCACTGTATTACCGAGAATCAAAGAGACATCTAATTCTGGTCGAGTCCAACCTGTTAGATCTTCTCTCAAACGTAAATCAATTATCATTTCATCTAAAATATCTGGCAGTAATGCTAATTCTTTTTGTCGCGGCTCCATTTCAAATTCCAAAGTTACCTTCTTTGATTGCCCTGGAGTTATCACCACATCTTGAGAAATCATTTGTTCACCAGTTGCAGCTGTAGATGATAATGTACAATTCTCGAGATCATCACAGGCTAGGAATAATTTGCCCCCTGTTGTACTATCGGTTAATCCAGCCGAAGAGATTGGGATCACAGAGGAAAGAAGAATACAGAGAAATAAGATTGCCAGCGAAGTTGACCTAGACTCCGCTCTCATAGTGCTTGCTGGTAGACTTCTGCTTTGAATTAGCCGATTACTTGTATAGAACATAAACTGTTCATTCAGGTTGTACTCTTTGATCGATTAAGATAGTAGAGCAATGCCTGCATTTGTAATTTCTATTACCTCGCTTTTGCCGAGGATATGATTTGTCACATGTTTTACAAATCCAAAGCCATTTGGCATTTGCCAATCTTAGTGAATCGGTGAAATTTGGCCCGTCTAGAACATTAATAGTGCCTGGCCATGAACTTTCTAAGGCTCTAAAGATAGAATCATGTGCTCTCCATCCAAGTGCGTGAATATATTCATGATGTAAGACAAATGCAGCGTATGCTTTCCATTCATCCAGCAATAAAGATGGATGAAGGTCTATCACTTCTACATCGAAAACTGTCAATGTATTGAGATTAGAACCTCTTTTCCACCTTGTAACACCATGTCGTTGAGTAGCATTTCTTCTCAAAACACCGAGTGGGATTTCAGCTAATGTTTCAACATCTTCGTTCTGCCATGCAGGCATGTCTTTCATTATGTGTATGACATCATCCCTCAACTGCAGTAAAGCAGCATAAGCAATGCCATTCGCTTTGGCCAAATTAACACCTCAATTCCAGCGGTGATAAGCGGGGTGACCTTCTTTTACTGCCACAAATAAACCACTACCTGTAGCACAGACCTTGCCATTGGCCTCCAATAATAATTCGATCTCAGCCCTATCATCTTTCAATTCCTTTACCTGGCTGGTAATTACTAATTCACAATCCTTCGGGGTAGGGCGGCGTAATTTCACAGAATATGAAGCAGTTACAGTACATGGTGGTTCTTCCAATCCTTGGGCTTCCATAATAGCAATGGCTGCAGTCCAATTACCATGGCAATCTAATAATGTGCCAATAATTCCACCATTTATCATACCAGGAAATGCTTGATGGTGTTCTTCTGGAGTGAATTTTAGCGTCAAACCATTGTCAATTCTGTAACTATCAATCTTCAAACCTTTGTCATTTGCAGGCCCACAGCCAAAGCAAATTGACTTGGCTGCATATTGACGTTGGACTCCAACTCCGCTCATGTTGGTTGCTTATGCTCAAAGTCTATGTTTGCTTTGGTGATTCATCTCGATGAAGCGTAGTATTGATGGTCAATGAATGAAAGGCCTGCTTATGGGTGACAAGAAGGGGGTCAAGAAGACCAAAGTTCGCGTCGCCTTAGAGATACCAAAAAGTCGCAGGATGGCCATTGAAGAAGCCATGTCCAGCCATGAACCCGAACACCATCCAGAGTGGGATAGAGGAGCTGAATGGAAGGATGTAAGGTTCTACCGAAAGCGCGTCAAACCCGGCACATTAAGAACAATCGAATTACCCTTATTAGAAGCCCAATTAGGCGATTCTTGGCCAATTCCGGTGACAATATTGCACGGCGTACGCCCGGGCCCGACCGTTACGATTCTAGGAGCGATACATGGCGATGAACTAACAGGGCCAAGTGCGTGTACTCATCTATTGAGCAACTCTTTTACCGATATTGGTAAGGCACTTGATCCGAAAAATTTAGCAGGAACTGTTCGAATCGTTCCGGTGGTTAACCTTCCGGGTTATCGTGAAAAATCTAGATACTTCCCTGATGGCAGAGATTTGAATCGCCAATTTCCTGGCAACTTCAAAGGGTCCACTACCAAAAGAGTTTCTGCTCAAATACTACATCACTTAATTGAAGGTTCTGATGCGATAATAGACCTCCACAGCGCTGCAAAAGGAAGGGTCAATATGCCACAAATAAGAGCCAACCTAGCCCATGTCGGCTCTAACTTACTTGCGAAGGCTTTCGGCATCGAAATTATTTTGGACTCGAAACCACCAAAGGGTTCTTTGCGCAAACTTGCAAACTCTATGGACATTCCTTCGGTAACCTATGAAGCGGGTGGTGCAGATTTATTGGACCATGAATCGGTCAAAGTGGCAATACATGGAGTAATAAATTCTCTACGGATTATGAAAATGATTCCGGGCAAGCCAAATAGACCAAAATTCCGAGTTTTGGCTTCAGGTTCGAGTTGGATTCGCGCTGGTGAAGGCGGATTGCTAGATATGTTTGTTAGCGCTGGAACATTGATGAAAAATGGAGAAGTTATCGCCAGTATTTCTGATCCTGCAACACCTGGAATGACAGTTGATGTGGTCGCACCAGAAGACGGCCTAGTAATCGGTGCAGCAACAAATCCTTTTACTTCCGCAGGAATGCCAGTAGGTCACTTTTTACCAATCTCCAAACATCTGAAACTATTAGAACAACAAATAGATGAGAATGGCCGATTCATTACTTGTGGCTCTCAAGGTGAACCATCTTGGAGAGAAGAATCTGATGTTGATGAATTTGCACTAGAAGGCAAATGGAATGAAGATGGAGTAGATTCAGAATGGAGCTCCTCAAAAATAGATGATGATGTCGACACCGATGGAATTGGTGATGATGAAGAAGAAAGTTGAAGCTATCATCTTCAATTATTCTTGAATGAATCAACCGCTTGATGAACTTCTTCATCGGTCATATTCCTTCTTTGACTCTTGGCAATTTCAAAAAGATGAGCAACTAGTTCATCACTTACTTCCATTCCATTTTGTTCAAGCCACCAGATGATGTTAGAACGGCCGGCCATATGACCAATACGAATTACTTGCTTTAATCCAAAATCAGCAGCAGGAACGCCTGAATAGACCCTGTCTGCAAGCCATTGGTCGCCTTTTTTCATCGCTTTAATTACCGCTGAAGCATGAACACCTGTTCCGGTTTCGAAGGCATCTCTTCCGAATACTGGGTAATTATGTGGTAGTGGAACTTCAATATACTCATTTGCTTTCTTTACATATTCATTTAGCAAAGTTAAATCATTATCGATAGCACCCATTAACTTCAAATTTACTAGTGTTTGGTCAAGTGGAGCATTTCCTGCTCTTTCCCCAACTCCCAAAGCAGTACCATGTATGACATCTGCACCTGCTTCGACAGCTGCAATATTATTGGCAACTCCCAATCCTCTATCCTGATGACCATGCCAGTTAACTTCAATTTCACTTCGCATGTATCCGGAATCTTTTATCACTTCTTCATCTATGAAATTTAGCAACTTTTTGACTCCATTAGGGGTTACATGGCCGCATGTATCACAAACACACAAGCGTCGCACACCCAATTCCATCGCTCTTTGGTAAATCATTTTGACATCTTCCGGCTTTGACCGAGTTGTATCTTCGGTGACAAACATAACTGGGACCTCATTTTCAACTGCGAATGATACCGCTTTTTCCATTGTTGACAATAATTTATCTATTGTCCATCCTTCGGTAAATTGACGTATTGGACTAGTTCCTAAAAATGCACTCGCTTGTATTTCAATACCATGCTTTTGTTGTAAATCAACCAGTGGCTGGATATCGTTCATCAATGTTCTAACAGCAGCACCAGGCCTTATTGAAAAATTATTTTCATCAATATGACTTAGCATTGCATCGATATGCTCAATGTGGAATGGACCTGCCCCCGGTAGTCCAAGATCAACCTTTTGAATTCCTAGTTTTTCCATATAGGTCAACAATTCAATTTTCTGTGAAATCGTTGGATTGCGCGCACTTGGACTCTGTAAACCGTCTCTCAAAGTCTCATCATCGAACCAAATTCCATGGGGGTGATTATTTGAGTCCCTAGAAATATCATAGTCTACTTTATTCCAATCAAAAATTAGTGCACGCTCATCCATTTCAATTCACCTAATTGCCACGACAAGGCGCCGCCGCGTTCAAAGACAATAACTCACTATGTTTGAACTAGTCGCATCAAAGAGTATACAACTCGCTCTAGAAAATCACTCTTCTTCGCCTGTTTCAATAGATTCAGGCGCTTCATCAGTGCTATTATCGTCATCGACTAATTCGGCAGGTAATCTAGCTGTGAAAATCAGAGAATCTGTAAAGCCATTTTTCTTAGCATTACGTAATTCCATGATTCTAGTTCCCTTTGATTTCTTAGATTTGGTTTCTTTGGTTTGACTCGCTTGTAATCTAATCATCATTCCTTTCTTAGTCAATAAAAATAACTGGTCACCCAAGTCAGGAATGTGCCTTGCACTGATTATCTCATCTCCTGCTTCAGCATCTAGATTCATTGTGTAAGCACCTTTCGCACCTGGTCTTGTCTTGCGATAACCATCGGTCTCAAACATTAACTCACCATCTTTGTTCATTTTTTGAACACCTTCTGCATCTAGATGAGGTATACGCTCTCCAGTTCCGAATCTACTTCTCTTAGCCATTCCATTTCTTGAAATTGTTAAAATTTGAGTTGAAACATTACCAGTTGCGATCATTCCCACAACATGTCCACCGTCAGCACCCTTCCGGCTACCAGTTTTTATCCCATACTTTCCAGCTGAAACTCTTCCGGTTGCATTGATGTTTGTACAACTGAAACGGCTAGCCAATCCTGTGCTTGAAATCATTACGATGTCTACGTCTTCAGTACCACTGCGTACATTGACAAGGCTATCACCTTCTAATTTGAAGCGCAATGCGAACTTACCATTTTTGTTGATTTTAACATATTCCTCAAGTTTTGTTTTCTTGATCAACCCTAATTTTGTAGCAAATAATAGGAAATGACCTGCAGGCTCTTCCAATAACTCTCTAGATAACGGTAGGATAGTTACTATGTTTTCGTCTTCTCTTAGACTACTTAGCAAGTTCTTGATATGCGAACCTCTTGAATGGCGGCTGCCAAGTGGTGTCTCCCATGCTTTGAGACCATACACTCGTCCTTGATCTGTGAATATCAACAATCTGTCTTTGCTAAAACAAGTCAATATCAATTGAGGTGTGTCTTCATTCTTGGTTGCAACACCTTTCAGGCCCTTGCCTCCACGGTTTTGAACTCTAAACGCTTCAACAGGTGAATGTCGGATATAATTGTCATTCGAAAGAGTAATTACAATAGCGCGTTCCTCAATTAAATCCTCTCTGTCCATTGATAATGGCATCGGATCAATATGGCTTCTGCGTTCATCTCCATGACGCTCAACAACTTCAGATAATTCACTCAATAAGATGTTAAGTCGACGAGTTTGAGACTTAATGATGTCTTGTAAATCTGCAATCTTTGCTTGCAACTCATCATATTCGTTCTGAACTTTATCAACATCCATTCTACTCAATTGGTATAATCTTCTCTCTGCAATTGCTTTAGCCTGTGGTTCTGTAAACGAGAATGCTGCAATTCCAGACATTGTTTCATCTCCACGCAGTACGGATTCAAATTGTTCTCGGCTAGAACTTTCTTTTCCAACCTTGACTATTTCATCAATCCGATCTTGTGCTTTGACCAATCCTTCCAAGATATGAGCTCTTGCTTCCGCTTTATCACAATCAAATATTGCTCTTCTTTCGATTACACTTTCTCTATGGGTTACATAGGTGTGTAGCATCCTTGGCAGAGTCATCAAAACTGGACGGCCATCAAGAATTGCCATCATATTTGCTGAGTAGGACTCTTGTAAGCGACTAGATTTGAATAATTGATTCAATACTGCATGCGGGTCAGCGTTATTCTTAACTTCAATAACAACTCTGATTCCTTCCTTACTGGATTCATCTCTAATGTCCCGGATTCCGATAACAGTACCCTTTGTGACTAATTCAGCGATATGAACAAGCATATCAGCTTTCTTTACTTGATATGGAATTTCGGTAATAATAACTCTTTTACCCTTGTCATCATCCAGCACCTCGCACTTTGAACGTACATGGAATCTACCTTTACCAGTAGCATACATATCATAGATTCCATCTATGCCATGGATACCGGCTCCGGTTGGGAAGTCTGGACCCTGCACATGCTCCATATATTCGTTAATTGAAATATTTGGCATTGTGGATAGGTCCCCATTTGTTTCCATTATTTTCTTGACATGCAAATTAACCGCAGAAGCGACTTCTGTAAGATTATGCGGTGGTATTCTAGTTGCCATACCTACGGCAATACCGTCGCTACCATTCAGTAGAAGATTTGGAATCCGAGAAGGCAATACGGTTGGTTCTTGTTCGGAATCGTCAAAATTCGATTGGAAATCGACTGTTTTCTTATCAATATCCTCAAGCATGTGCTTGGCGATACGGTCAAGTCGACTCTCTGTGTATCGCATTGCAGCAGGTGGATCTCCATCTATTGAACCAAAATTACCTTGCCCATCTACAAGTGGATAACGGAGAGAGAAATCTTGCGCCATTCTAACCATTGTATCATAGATAGATTGGTCACCATGCGGGTGATATTTACCCATTACTTCTCCAACCGAACGTGCTGACTTACTGAATTTCTTTTCAGAAGTGTGGCCGCCCTCAAACATTCCGTACAGAACTCTTCTATGAACCGGTTTCAAACCGTCTCTGGCGTCTGGTAATGCTCTACCGATGATAACGGACATAGCATAATTGATATACGACGTTTTCATCTCCTCATTGAGTGGTTGATTCAAGATATTGCCCAACGGTTGTTGGATTTTTTCCTCTACTGTTTCTTTGTCGTCTTCAGGTATTTCAGATGTCAAGGTTTGTCACCTCCTTTGCGTATTTTTCGATAAATGCTCTTCTGTCCGGGACATCTTCTCCCATCAAGATTTCAAACATACGATCGGATGATTCTGCATCTTGAACTGTAACCTTTAGCATTGTTCTGGTCTCAGGATTCATTGTTGTATCCCACAGTTGGTCTGGATTCATTTCACCAAGACCTTTGTATCGCTGTACTCCAATTTTGGTTGCAGGGTTGTCGGCCTTCATTTCGGCGATAATTATGTCTCTTTCCTCATCGGAAAACGCGTATTTACTGGTGCGTCCTTTCGATAATTGGTAAAGTGGAGGCTGTGCGATATAGACGTGACCACCTGTAATTGCTGGACGCATGAATCTCCAAAGGAACGTCATCATCAGTGTCCTAATGTGGGCACCATCAATATCGGCGTCGGTCATTATGATGATTCGAGAATATCTCATTTTCTCGGTATCAAAGGCGCCTTCGTCTTCTGGATTATTTCCAACTCCGGCACCGAATGCCCGAATCATAGTTTGAATCTCATTGTTTTGGAATACTTTGACTAGATTTCTCTTTTGCCTTTCGACATTGAGAATTTTACCACGCAGTGGCAATATCGCTTGAATCCTTCTATCTCGGCCGGTCTTTGCTGAACCGCCTGCAGAATCACCTTCAACGAGGTAGATTTCACATTCAGCGGGATCTCTAGATTGGCAATCAGCCAATTTCCCAGGAAGGCCACCGCCCTCTAATACACCTTTACGGCGTGTTAAGTCCCTTGCCTTTTTAGCAGCCTCTCTAGCCTTACTAGCCAACAAACCTTTCTCAACTATTTGCCTAGCAACCGAAGGGTTTTCCTCGAAAAATTCACCCAATTTCTCATAAACAATTGAATCGACTATACCAGTTACTTCACTACTAACCAATTTATCCTTGGTTTGAGAGGAAAATGACGGATCCGGATGCTTTACGCTGACAATAGCGGTAAGCCCCTCTCTAACATCTTCACCAGAAAGAGCGGAACCCTTCAGTAAATTTCTGTCTTTAGCGTATTTATTTACGCTACGTGTTAAAGCACCTTTGAGCCCACTAAAATGGGTTCCTCCGTCCTTATTACGAATGATATTGGTATAACATTGAATCGATTCACTAAACGCATCTGACCATTGTAGGGCAAGTTCAACTGAAACGTCTCCGAGTTCTATTTCCCTGGAACCCTGGACATGTATTACTTCACTATGCATTGCTACACGGCGAATGTTAAGTTGGCGTACAAATTCTTTGATTCCACCCTCATAGTGGTGTTCACTGACATGAGGTTCTTCTTCACGCTCATCGCTAATTGTTATCCTCAGTCCTGCGTTGAGGAAAGAGGTTTCTTTTAGGCGAGTGTCGACCGTATCAAAATCAAAATCAATGATATTGTGGAAAATATCTCGGTCTGGCTTGAATGTGATCAAAGTACCGGAATCTTCGCATTCCCCGATAACTTTCAAATCGAACATAGGGACTCCTTTCTCGTATCGTTGGAAATAGATTTGGTTGTCGCGGTGGATGGTCATCTCCATCCATTCCGAAACGGCGTTTACTGCTGAAACACCCACTCCGTGCAATCCCCCGGAGACTTTGTACGCATCGTTATCGAATTTGCCGCCGGCGTGCAGCTTGGTCATGATTACCTCTGCTGCCGAGATTCCAAACTCTTTGTGGATTCCGACCGGTATTCCGCGGCCAAAATCTCTCACCGATAGAGAGCCATCGCCTTTGAGATTGACTAATACGGAATCGTTTTTGCCAGCAAGATGTTCGTCCACCGCATTATCAACGACTTCCCAGATACAATGGTGCAAACCCGAGCCATCGTTCGGATCTCCGATATACATTCCCGGTCTTTTTCTGACCGCCTCTAGTCCTTCAAGGACTTGTATGCTGGATGCGTTGTATTCTTCCGTCATTTTATTCACCTTATTTGTTATAATTGATTATTAATGTGCTTTTGTTTAGAGGTTTTTAGAGATATTAATTAACAATAATAATTATACTCATTAATTCGAATTATTCTATTGGAAAATTCGCATTATTCACTCTGGCTTAGCACATCAACTCCCTACATCATATCACCCCCCGCCTAAGGCTTGTAAAGGTAGTGATTGATAGACGCCAAATGTGCTTGAAAGGGGCCTATCTTGGCACAAATCACTCTCTAGTAGGCAAGGTGGCATTTAGGCATTAAGGTGCCAAATAAGGGCGCTTTTTACAATATCGGGTGCCGTGATTAATAATTGTCAAATTAATAATCAATTATATGTAAATTATTTTAACCATTATGCAATTATGAGTTGCAATATATTTATCAATTCTACCCTTTATTAATCTATTAAAAAGTATGCATTTGACCTTCAGATTTGAGCGATTTCGACAAATATCCTAATCATTTTCAAGCGTGAGCGTTAAGAATGGACGGCAGGTCGCCCAAATCATGGCTGACCCAAACGTGTGTGTCTCTCTTGAAGCGACCACTGTGAAAGAAGTGATGGACGAAGCGGCACGAGCGAATCTTGCTGGCGCTGATATGGTCGAAATTCGTTTTGACAGACTATACCTAATCAAACCTCAAGCCACTATCTCTGAAAATGCAGAAGGCGAAAGAGTATCCTACACCCCTCCGGCTGTTGAATGGGCTACACGTGAGTTTGAATCGATCAATGTTGAAACATGCCTTGAATCCATCAAAGAAGGAATCCCATTACCTGTAATCTTCGCATTAAGGCCTGTTCGTGAAGGCGGATTTTTCATCGGCACTGAAGAGCAGCGCCTTGAGATTCTAGCTCAAGCAATTGCTTCCGGCATATCATGGGTTGACCTTGAGACCAGCATCGAAGAAAAGGCTAGAGCGAAACTGTTAGCGGCGGCTAAGGCTGCCAAGTGCCAAGTTGTTGCTTCTACACACAATAATGAATCTATGCCATCCGCTGACGAGATAACCGAGATGGTACGCTCCAATAAGGACCTCGGAGACATTGTTAAGTTCTGTGGCAGAGTTTCAGATCACCAAGATGCACTACAAATCATTCACGCCTCACAAGAACTCGCTGATGACAAAATTCAATTCAGTTTGATGGGATTGGGCAATGGTGGAGATTGGGCACGCATTCATGCACAGATTCTAAATCAACATATCGTCTATGCAACAATGTTAAACGAATTTAGATTAAACGAGAAGGGTTTAGTCAATGTCAATGACCTAAGAGACGCCTGGACGCTTCTTGACTACTGATTAAGACCATTCTTCGGAAAATACTGAATCTTTCCTTTCTCCGGAAAGAGATTCCGACCCTATTGACTAGGTGGTGGAAGCAATTGTTCCGGCATAGACGGTATTTCTTTAGGTTGATTTTCATAAACAATTTCCGGTGCAATCTCTAGTGAAGGCACTAATTCATCTTGCATTGGTGCTAATCCGGCTCCCATATATTTGCGATTAACGATTATTGGCGCTAGCATCATACAGCCTACAATACCCAAGAAAGCAATAGAAACGGTCCAAGGTGGCAAGACGAATGAACGCAGCGTTGCTACTATTGAAACATCCGCATTAACAATTTTATTCGGTGCCTCCGCATCTGAGTCATGAGAGTTATCCCACGTATCAACCACTACATAGAAATCTTCCCAATTAGTTCCCCCGAATAAACTATTATAGATTTCAGGAGCATCTAGGCTAATCGACATAGCAACTTCATTCGTATTTTCATATTCATGTGTATCTCTGAAAGTCCTCCACCCTAGAATGTCAAAACTTCTCCATTCAGGGTCAATGTTTTTGAGACTATCTTCAACATCCTCCCACCAATTAAAACCGCCATGGCTGCGCGAATATGATTGCGAGTAAGAGTCATATTGGCTACTGGTCATCAAGTATACATCCCCAAATGCCGGAACTATGTCATCATCGACTAGATGAGTTAATGAGACACAAATAGTAGTCCGGTGGTCGCTTGAAAGATTAAGTCGCAATGCACCTACACTATCATTTCCAATTTTCATGAAAGTGCTATAATCATCGGTTAGCGGCATCAATGCATTATTTTGCCAATTGTTTTGATACATGTAAGGCTGTTCCGGACTTAGTGGATAATTCTCCGGGTCGTTGTTTTCTGATTCTGAAGGCTTATTCTCTTCTTCATAATAATACTCATCCTCATAATAATAATCATTGTAAGAATTTTGAAATGGCACTTCAGCAACCCTCTGCATGGTCTCATTCCAAACTACTGGCTGCCATTCACCAGAACAGGCATTAGCGGCTTGTGCGTTAGAAATAATGCCTCCACCTGTGAATCCACTAGAAGTGAGGGGAATCAAGACTAACATCGTCACTAAAATCGTCACTAACCGCACTATTGTCTGCCCCCTACGTACATCCCAAACCGTAGGGGTTGATGGATATAACGCTCAACCTCTTCTTCTAAGTGGCCTAATATAACCAGAATCATCTGAGCGGCGTTCTTCCTTTGAAAGTATGGATGGAGCCGGCGGAGGTGCATGTTGATCCATGCCCAACAATCCTCCTTGAGACTCTACATGTTCCACATCATAGGTTTCTGCTGCCTTCTTTGCTTCCTCTTCGATTTCCGTAGGCTCTCTCATTACAAACCAACCTAAAACCAATGCAGCTGTGATAAGAACGATGAATGTCAACAAATCTGAACCTGCCTCAGACCCCCACTTCTTCCAATCTTCGGCACTGAAATCAGACAAAGATGGTGGTGCTTCCCCCTCAGGGATTACTTGGACGTCAGAATCCATTTCATCGCACATATCAAGTCCATTACAGACTTTTAGGCGGATTTGTGTCAATCCTGATTGTTGCCAACTCGCAGAAACTCTAGTTCTTGAACCTGTGAGAGGAGATACCCAATCATCAGCAAAATCTCCGTTTTCATTGGCATCCACTTCCAAATCCAAATCCCATTGAATCAATAGTCCGGATTCAATTCTCTCGTCACGGTCACTGATTGAACCATCTAGTACATTCAAATCTCTATAAATGATTAATTCATCACTTTCTTCACCAGTAAGATTTGCACTCAATGAATTTACATCCCCCACAAATACATCTTCAGGAATATAAATCTCCTCGATCACTGGAGGAGTGGGAATAATCACCGTATAGGACTGTCTTGAAACATCCCCTGTACCAAATGAATCCCTAACAGTAAGCGTAACAATATATTGGCCCGGAATTGAATACGAATGCCAAGGTGATGGATCATGATTCAGTGGCGTAGCATCGCCGAAATCCCAAGTATAACTAACGATACCATTCCATTCCGGAGATGATGATTCAAGTGGAATATACATTCCTTCATAGCGACGGTCTCCATCTCTTGTTCCTTCCGAATCGAAGTATAGTAAAGTTCCAGGTGCTGCAATTGAATTACCATCTTCGTCAAAAGTTCTAGACCATGACTCTACCACAGTTCCTTCGGAGAAAGATGTTTCATCGGTAACAATCGCTCCTTCTAACCAAGCATCTAATATTTTTACACTAATGAGTGGAACTGGATTAGAAATCCTGATGACCATGGTCTTTGCAATGCTCTCTTGCCCACTTTCATCGGTTACAATCAGTATTACATTGTTAACTCCTGGTTCAGTAAAAGAATGGGTAACTTGTGGCCTATCACCGAATGTACCATCAGAGAAACTCCAATTAAATGTTAAGTCACTTGAATCTCCAACGGTCCCATCAGGGTCAAAACTATTTCTTCCATCAAAGGTGTACGGAGAGTCAACTTGCCCATCTGTTGCGCGGAAATCTATTAATTCCGAACCGGTTGATGCGGTTGTGCGCACAAGGTAATCTGATACTGGCAACTGATTAAGAACAGTCACATAAAATTGTGCTGTAGATGAACTTCCATCGTCATCGGTCGCTGTAAGTTGGACTATCTTTAGTCCGGCACTATCCCACCCTACTACAGGATTGGATTGAGCACTGCTAGTAGTTGTAAAATCGTCAGTTCGATCAAGTGAACCACCATTGAGGTTAACACCTTCCGGGAAACTCCAAGCGTAGGTTACTAGTTGCCCATCATAATCTTTGAAGATATCGGGCATAACAATTGGCGTATAGGTGTATGTAGTCATGTTTTCTGACCAAATCTGAACCGGAACACGATTGTTTACGGTGACGTTAATTGATTTTGTTCCGAGATTAATTCCATCTGAAACACTCAATGTTAGAGTGTAGGTTTCATTGGTAGAGTTCAATGCCCCCCATTCGTGGTAAGCTGAATACATCCCGACTCCACCTTGGCTAGTACCATCGCCCCAATTCCAGTCGAATTGGAGATTCTCTGTTGGCACATTGTCTGCCGTTCTTCCTGCTGAAAAGAGGATTTTTTGGTTCGTCATTATTGAGATTTCCGTTTCAATAACCACATTGTTGACCGTGATAATAGGAACAGGCTGCGTGGTATCATTGACAACTATTACATGAATATCCGTTTCCGACCAAGTTCCACCTATATCTTGTATTCTCAATGTAGCATTGAACGTACCAACCGAAGTATAATCTCGCACTGGAGATTTCAAACTTGAACTAACATTATCACCAAAATCCCAAGCATAGGCTGTTGGTGAATCATAATATGGCAATGAATTATTGTCCAAGGAAAGACCCCATGCGTCAAATCCATTTCCATTGAATTGGACATTTTCCCATGTTTGTGTTTGATTTGGTGCAATACTACCATTCGCAGTTGGGCGCATGTTTGCTAGAGTTTGTGGTGATGTTGTTTTGGTATCGATCAATGTTCCAAGCATATCTCGCATCTCCAAATCAAATGTATATTGGTCCGTCATTGCTGCAGTAAAGTAAACATTGCCTCCAACATCTACGCCGCCTCCAGCAGAGATTCTATTTGTTAGTGAATCTACTTCATTGCCAAATGCATCTTTGACCTTGACAGTGACATCTAAATCTTCAAAGAAAGCATTTGATAACACGTTGTAATTGATGTGGGCGGTGTCTGGTGAACCATCTCCATCTCTATCTGATAGAGTGGTTGTGTTAAGTGCAATAGTAGCAGGAGAGGTTATTCTTGCTGCTTCAACATCGATGGTCCCTTGTGGATAAGAAGAGCCACAAGATGTGTAATCACAATCTGCAACTGTGCTCGCATACCATGTTATTGCCCATACTTCATCAGTCAAATTGCCAAATCCAGGAACAAGCCCTGTAGCAACATTATTTTGGAAATTTAAATCGCTTACACTCCACAATCCATCAGCAGTAGATTTTGAAACTAAAACCCCCTCAAATTGACTGACATCTGCTGTAAATCTCATTGTCAAAGGAGCAGGAGAAGCTGCTCCGGGAGTGAATTTATAGGAACTTATTCCCCATCCTTCAACGCTATTCCCTGTTGAAGACCATGGCCCAACCCAATCCGAGTTAGTATCAGCAGGTTGTGCTCTACAGAATGAACCGGAGGCACATGCTTGCGTCAATTGAAGATTCGGATATCCCCAAATCCCTTGATCACTATCTAATGTAGCAGCAATTGAGAAGTTAGCAAATATTTCAGACATAGTCGTTCCAACTTTTCCGGATTGACCAGATTGAGGAGAGAGTGCTAGATTGACAACTCCTTGCCCGCCTGTTGCACTATCCTGTACTAATTGCCTAACAGCAGGGCCTCCACCTAAGTGTTCAGCCAAATACATTGTAAACATATATCCTGCACCGTAATCTGCAATTCTTTGATTCCACCATCTAACACTTAGATCTGGACTTGTAGTCCATGCATTAACGTGCCCAGTCAGAGTTGAATCTGCACCAAAACAGAGATAGATTGCTACATCTGCATTTCCTTCATCTATCCACAGATTTTCATACGGATCTTGTGCGTTATGCAATAGATGTTCTAACTCGTGAGCAAGAATTGATTTGCCCCATGTTAATGTCACATCTGCATAATCAACAAAGACGGCCTCTCTAGAAACTGCAAATGAAGGAGAGAAATAGCCACCGATATTGTATGCACCGTCAATATCATAAATTACGATTTGAACTTGACAATTATTGTCTTTATCAGGTGGTGCTAAACCTCTACCATCTTGGTAGTCCTTTCCATAGTAAGTAGTCATTACCGGATAGATTGTTTGATCCCATGTTTGTGCAAGATTATTTAGAACTGTAGAAGAAAGTGTTCTTCCAGATTGCACTAGGAATGCTACTGAAACAGTTGTTTTTGCCACATAAGTGTCAACTGAGCCACCCGATGTTGGAACGGTTAGTGTATCTCCGACCACGTGTGGTGAACAAGCCCTTGCTGAAGAGCGACCACCAGTAGATGGCTGCATTAATATTTCATCTACTCCCGGCATACCGGCTTCAACCCACTTTGATTTCATGAATGGTGAGGCCGAGACAACAATCTCGTCCTCTTCAATGAACAAATATTCTCTTCCATCTTGTGCCTCGAATTCAGAAATGTCACCAATGATTACCCCTCCAGCACTATATGGCACCGCTTCTAATGTAGCAGATTCGTTAGACTGAGCTGCTGCTGCCATCAATAATGGCGACATGCTAGCAATGAGCAAAACTGTCACGAATAAGAAGGCTGGACTGGTGCGTAGTTCCGACATTTAATTGACCTCAGGGAAACGCATTACTGGTTCCCAAAATGACCACTTGAAATGAAGTATTTAATACTCGGTCAATGAGGATTCAATAATGCTCTCACCACTTAGCACTCAAAGAGGCTCCGGAAAACGCATCATAGAAGTCGTTTTTGTCTGTTTATTACTATCTAATACGACATCAGCAAGTGGTGATGGGGAGAATTGGATTGATTCGGTAGACATTTGCCAAAAAACAAGTGAATTACAATTCAATGGAACTTTGGCAAATCAAAGTGTTTTATGGCAAACTGAACTTGGACCAAGATTACCTGGTTCAAACGCTTCATTAGAACTTAGAGATTCATTAACTGAAAACCTTACTGCTTATGGCTGGGACATTGAATTAAGTAACCACATTTCTCATGAGATTGAGTTAACTAATGTAATAGCAACTTGGAAACCTCAAAACCTTAGTCAAAATGAAACCGACGAATTAGGCCGAATCGTATTGTCTGCGCATTATGACACTAGAAATATAGCCGACAGAGATTCAAATGAATCTCTTCGTAACACCCCTATTTTAGGGGCGAATGATGGTGCTAGTGGGGTTGCGGCTCTCATCGAGTTAGGTCGAATCATTCCTGGCATGGAGTTGAATAATGAAATAATGCTGCTGTTTTCTGATGCCGAAGATCAAGGAGATAACTACACCCTCGGTGCTGAGGCATGGGCTGACAATCTATCCCAACAAGAAATTAATCGAACTGAATCTTTCATTTTATTAGACATGATAGGGGATGCTGATTTACAATTAACAAAAATTATTCCTTCAACACCAATATTAACTGAAAATATGATGATATTGGGTCAAAAACTTGGCCTTTCTAATCAAACAGATGGTTGTAATGGACAACGATCTGACATTATGCAATCGAATCGGTCATTGGCCGTAATAGATGACCATGTGCATCCATTCGCTCTTGGGATTCCTTCCCTAGATATTATTGACTTGACATACGGTGTAAACGCTACTCCTTTCGGAGGTTATTGGCATACAACACAAGATACCCCAGATAAAGTAAGTGCTGAATCGCTAGAAAGTGTTGGAAGGATTGTAGAATTGGGACTATTAACTGGAGCATGGACGACAATTGATACGCCATTAGAACAATCAAAACAATCAGAACATTCAGAACTGTCAAACAATTCTGAGCCCGAACAACAGCAACCAATTGAAGAAGCCACCAACAAAGGTGCCGATTCTTCTAAGATATTGGCAGTTTTGTCTTTCAGTGTTCTTGCCATAAGTTTAATTTCTTTGTTTTTGCTTAAGCGTTTTGTAGAATAAAACTACTGATTTATTGCGCGGACTTGCTATGAAAGGGGTAATATCCGCGCACCAACACCTATGGTTTGAGCGGAGGAGGTGATAGCATGTCTGGCAAGAGTTTTGAAGAAAGAAAGGCTGCACTGAGAACACGTGTCAAGAGCCAACTAAAAGCCTCGCAAGATGCTACTGAACAAAGAGCACTCGTCTCGAGTGAAGAACTGGTTGTCAGTGTTGAAGATGTAGATGCTGCAGTTGAATTAGCGGCTGAAATAACAAAACAACGATGGATGAAGTTGGAAGAAGTTGAAAGAGGACGATGGAGAACTATCGCTGCATCTCTGATATTATTAGGTTCATTATTGGGCATGATGAGTGGTGCTTTGATTCTACAAGGAAACCCTAGTGACATTATTTCTTCCTCATTATTCGCATCGACTGATTCTGTAGATATAATTGGTACTGCAATTCAAGCAGAAGAAGGTGATGAAGTTGAAAATGTAACTGTTGAATTAATTGATATTGAAACAAATACAATCCTAAATTCCGTAAAAACGGACGCAAATGGACTATTTGTCATAGAGAATGCCATATCAAAATTACACTTATTGAAACTGTCTAAAGAAGGTTATAACACCATGGAATTGAAAATAGTTCCGGAAAAAGCAGGAATAGGGCCGATTACCATGTCTTATGGCAATGACACAATTACCAGAGATCATCACACTGCGGTCACTGGATGGGATTTAGAGAGTGCCGTGGGCCTTTCGACAACAATTGGTATTCTTACGGTAATTACTGGAATAGTGGGGGTTCAAGCTGCAGTTGAAGTTAGAAGGGGCAAATACTACAGGAGAACACAGTATTTGGCAGGAATCTCATTATTCAGTAGAGGATTAATCATATTTGGACCTGCATTAATCCTTGCTGGGATGATTACGCTGGTTTTCATTAGAGAACAATTTGATGATTGCCAGGAGGAATAAACGTGTACCTCATCACTGTCGAAGGGGGCGACGGCTCCGGAAAAGGTGAAGCTGCAAGAATTCTTCACGAGTTGGTTGCAGATTTCCCATTCCCTGGACATCATTCAACTCATGAACCAAGAAGGCATAGTGAATTGGGTAAACTGGCTTTGTCATCTGTTAAATTAGGAGATAAAACCCCTCTAGAAGAAGCGGGATTGTTTGCTGCCGATAGACTGGATCATTCTCACACCTGGATTAGGCCACTGCTTGCAAAAGGCCATGTTGTAATTTCAGATAGAAATATTCACTCATCATTAATCTATCAAGGAGTTGTCGGTGAATTAGGACTTGAACTGGTTGCTAAAATGAATGCTGCATCAATGATTCCCGACCTTGTGTTTTGGATTGATTGTGACCCCGATAAAGCCATTAAAAGAATACAGAGTGGAACTTTGCGAATGGCCAGTGGCAAATCAGAATATTTTGAAACTACTGAAATACAGAAGACGATTAGAAAGGGATTCAACGACCTTTTATCTGGTAAAATAATAGTTCCTGCTCCATTTGACAAGTGTTGTGTAATAGGGCCAATTCTCAATGAAGGGGGGCTGGATGAACTTCGCAGAAAATTACGAACTGAATTACGTGCTTTTTTCAATAGAAGGCCCGCTCCATTAAATGTTGATGCCGATGAAGTCGATCGCTATTTATTGAGTGAACTAGTTACTGATGTAAAAAAACAAACAAGGCTACCAGGAGCCCCTCAAGAGAAAACTTCTATGAATATCGGTTGGCTTTCAGGGGATTCGCCAGCAAATTGGATGCATTTTGCAGAAGATAATTGGCCGAAAAAGTCTGCAAGAACATTTGATGTCCCAGCAAGTCCACACGCCCAATCATGTTGGGCGGTTTTAGGAACCCTCTCACTAATTGTAGGTTCGAGTGAAATTCCAAGATTACATAAATCACTCGGCCCTCACCGAATGGTTACACAAAGGCATACTCAAAGGTTGGTTAGGTGGCTGCAGAAGGAGTGGTGGATCCATAAACAACAATCTCACGTACCTTTCGCTGAAGCACAAATGTTCAAATTGAGAGATGACAAGCTGGGATATTGTCGTTTAGCATTGGCCATGTGGCCATTACGCTCCTCATTAGCATCGTGGAGGAGGTCTAATCCAGAAGGTGAATGGAAGAATGCTTTAGCAGAGATATTACTTTTGGGACAAGAAAAGTCACCACCTCCAGCGACAAGAAAGGCTGTTGGCAATGTCATTAGTAGATTAGAGATGCTTACCAGTGGCCATGAAAATTGCCCTGTACCAAAGGATATTGATCAATTAATAGTGTGGTGGAGTATGGACCCACCGCAATGAATTCATTCTTCTTCTAATTCTTCCATTAACTCAAACTTTGCCCCACCTGGCAAAATTACCTGACTTGCAGTTTCGAACTTAACAGGTCTCGCGGAATACATTGAAGAAATCAAAATTGCAAGACCGAAACCAAATGGTGCACCTGTTATTATTCTTGCAAGATTATTAGATTCATAGTCAGTCAATAATTGCGTGAAGCCATCAATCATTAAAGGGGCGCATAATAAAACTCCAAAACCGAGCCAAGATAAGGTTCTATAATTGGCTCTATAGATTTTCTCTAACAACTGATCTGGAATCAATGATAAGCATGTATCCTTGATTGTCCAACGATTATATCCCTTTCTAGAAAACGCTAAACCACCGATTGCCAAACCAAAAAAGATTCCAACATCCCTAGTACAAACTGGCATTTGATTACCGTTAATTTCCCATGAGCGTTCATGCTTATTATGGCAATTCAAATCTCCAAATGCATAAATAAATCCAGTATATGGATCTAACTCCATCCAAGCAAATTGGCTATGATTGTGAATTGTACCATCGTCATGCGTATGTGGCACAGATGCTTGCACACTATTTCCAGATGACCCAAATCCATCCTTTGTTGCAAAATCGAATGCATTCGCTCGTCCAGAGAGATCTGTGACAGTGCCTTCTGGTAGAATTAAGGGTGCGACGAAAAAGGATACGAAAAGAAAACCGCATATGTAGAAGACCCACATACCGACTTTCCTTTCAGGTTCACGATTATTCAACCCATTCTTGCCCATAACCTTTCGGCAGTGCCGGAAGGTATTATTCTTTTATTCATCAAAGCATTGATGATATCTGCCAATTCCCTCAACCATATGGGGGAACTAGAAGGTGAGCCTGTTGGTTTGTCTTTGGGCATGCAGGCTGGAGGATTTCTTGGCTTATATCTAGGGTTTTCACTATCGGTAGTTTCTGTTTTAACAGACCCCAGCGAATTGCAAAGATTGGTATCAATGCTATGTTTGCCTCCTGTTTTTATGTCTATTCTTCTCGGCCCATTCCTTGCGAGGAGAAGAAGGCCTGTTGCTTTGGCTGATGAACCAGTAAAAGTAGCACGAGAAGCATTACAAATACATAATGAAGGTCAAGGTAAATGGCGGGCTTTGAGCCATATTAATAGCGATGGAAGAACAATTCGAATTGATATGCATAATTTAACAAATATTGAGAATGTCCTTAGAGATGCGTTGATTATAGCAGAGGATTATCCGATAAGATTCATTGTTGGCCAAGGAAAAAGTAGTAGTAACCAGCAAAATCTCCGCAATGTAGTTCTATCATATATTGAGGAAAACGTCAACATCACTAGGAGGAATAGAAGTGCAAAGTCTATTGAGGTCATCCCTCAACCTTCGGTTGATCATATCAACTATCAAAGGAAAACAAATAAAATATTAATTATATTACTTCCAATCATTTCATTCTTCGCGTGGCTAGAAATGCGCTAAATGGGGGTATTTGATGAGTGACAAATCTGAAATGAAAGAATTATTGAAACGCCTAGAAAAAGGTGGCGTTCCAATGACTGATGCCATTAAAGAAGCGATGATGACGATTGAAGTCGGTTACTTCACTGATTTTGACACAGCGGATTTCTTTGCTGACAGGCCCATTACTTTCCTGAAAAATGAAAAAGGTGCAGTGAAAACAATTTCTGCACCACATATGATTGTGACCCTATTATACCACTTAGAATTACAAAAGGGCAATGAAGTCATTTTAATCGGTTGCAAAAGTGGATATATCGCAGCATTAATCGCTTTAATTGTAGGAGAAGAAGGCAACGTCAAGGTATTAGATCCTTCTCAAAGTGTCACTAAGCACGCAGCAGCTAGGCTAACTTATTTGCCGAATGTTGAGATAAGGCACATTGAATCATTACAGGTCTCTCCTATTGCCTTCCCCGGTGAGTTAAATCGCGTATTGATTACAGGCCAAATAAAGCAGTTACCAGAATGGGTTAACAATAGGATTTCAGAGTCTGGGTTCGTAATCGCACCACTAGGCAGAAGTGCTGGACAAAAATTAATCAAGTTGGAATGCCAAAATGGTGAGTTACTTCCAACTGACCTTGGACATGTTAGTTTTGGCCCAGTGGATATTTCAGATGCTGAAGTTGGACCAATGAATCCTAATGAGTTGGCAGACATCCTTGAATTAGCGATAGAAACTTTCCGAGAAATAGAAATGATCACAGAACAAGAGCAACAATCTATTGCTGATTTGATAGTTGATTTACGTGAGTTACCAGATGATTTACCTCCCCCAGGGGAATCTGGAATCACAACTGAAGAACACCCGATGATTCGTTTATTGTATCTAGCATCACCTTCATTCATTCGCTTATGGCCATTATTGCAACTCATGATTCAACCGGATTTAGCGAGCCCTGGTGGGTATGAAAAGGACTCTGATAATCACTTCAAATCCGATGACTTTGGAATCTGAATTATGAGCCACAGCGGCTATAATGAGATGTATGGTGGGATGTTCATGGCAGGCGGACTAAATACTGAGATGGCCAGGTTATCTCACAGGGATATTCGCCAAAGAAGAAGAGCAATACGTGTATTATTCGATTTGGATATTCCACGGGCATTAGAAGCATTCGTACCATTACTAAATGACAACGACCCATGGTTCCGATCTAAGTCATTAGAAGCGCACCGTAAGTGGGCTGTTGAAAGTGGAATTGAAAGTTTGAAACCTTTAGTTGAACATAAGTGGATAGATGCAAACCGCTGTGCTGCGAGCCTATTGATTCAATTCGGAAGCGAATCCGAAAAATATGCTAAAATTTTGCTTGCATTTGATGACCTGAATTGCCAGAGAAAGGCTGCTGCTTCACTATTGCAAGACTCCGAAAACCTTGAATTAGCGCAAAGGCTGTCACAAAACACTGATTATCAAATCCGTAAACTCGCTTATTGTGGTTCATCAGCAGATAAGGGATTACGCTCTAAAGGTCTTGAAGACCCAAATAATTCGGTCAAAGAAGCGGCTTTGAGAGTTATTATTTCAAATGGCGAACCTATATCTGAACAAAATATTGTCGATTTGATAAAATGCGGAATTGATAGTTCATTGCTTAGTAAACCTGCAATTAATTTAGGCGGGGATTCTTTTCTCAAATTGATTGATTCATGCCCTTCAAATAAAAACCTACAATTTAGTAAAGTCCTATCTGAAATGTGCAATGATGTCGATGATGAACAAGTTCAAACATTAATCAAGGCAGGACAACTTTCTATTATTGCTCGCTGGTTGAGAGGAAGAAAGGATAGTAAAAGTGATGCACTGCTATGGAAGTTGATGGATGACGATAGACTTCCAACCATAGAAAAGGCAAGGCTCCTTGAACGCTTAATCGGAAGAGCTGGTGAGCCAGAAATTAATGCACATGCTGTTGAATTCGCTATCCATTGCCAAGACCCTTTACTGAAAGTCACAGCAGAGAACCTTTCAACCGCCGCTGCTGAACTCAATATATGAGCCCAGTAAATTCAGGTATTACCTTCTCAACCGATGCTACTGAGGGCAATTCTCGGCGGGTGAGTGTTGGCATCGACATCGATGGACCATTTACACAACCGATTCTCAAACTTCATTTCCCAAGATGGGTTCCTGGGTCATATTTCCTAAGAGAGCCAATCCAACATATGACTGAATTCGTTGCCATAGATGATGCTGGAGTTGAATTGAATTCATTTCGCTATGAAGTTGATGCAATGAAAATAAAAGTACCTCAAAACACAAAATCGGTTTCTATCACTTACAAATTATTAGCAACTGAATTATCTTGCAGATCGAACCATCTTGATTCAAGCCACATCCATATAATGCCCCCTTTTACTTGGTTTCTACCAACCTCTGGTATCAACTTAGAAAGAATGAATCAGAAGCACTCAATTTCTTTGCATACCCCTTCATCTTGGTCTGCTGCCACACAATACAAGTTAGAGAACAGCACTTCATGTAAGGGGGTGCTAACAGGAAATAATGGAACTACCTATTTGTTCTCTGCACCCAACCGTGACGAATTACTAGATGGGATAATTGAAGCTAATGAAAATGAAAATATTTGTTGGAAAGTAGATGGTCGTAATCATATCCTCAAATTATGGGATAGTGGAGGTCATCCAATCGATATAGAGATGCTCGAAAAATTCAAACTGGATATGAATAAAGTCATCAAAGAGCATCATGCTTTGTTTGGAATTCCTCCATGGGATAATTACGTCACGGTCATTCAATTAACTGAAAAGTCCCGTGGTGGATTAGAACATCTAAATTCACAGACATCAATGTTACCCCGTCAGTGCTTAATGCCAAATCATACTGATGAATATCTTGATTTGGTTAGTTTATTTTCCCATGAATATCTACATCAATGGAATGTAAAACGATTGAGGCCAAGGAATTTCCTCGATTTTGATTTGCAAAGAGAGGCACATACCGAATTACTTTGGTGGTTTGAAGGATGCACTTCATGGCTAGGAGATATGATTTGTGTACGCTCAGGTGCATGGTCTGAACAAGACTGGCGCAAGGATTGGATGAGGAAGATGAAGCGCACTACAACAAGGAATGGTATGCAATTTGAATCTTTGAGTGAATCAAGTCATGATGCGTGGACTCATTTATACCGAGGTCACTCATTCTCTAGAGAGACGCAAATCTCTTATTATAATGAAGGAGAACTTGCTATTTTTTGCCTAGATGCTGAATTACAGCGGCGTTCAAATGGTAATACTGGAATCTGTGATCTAATGGTTGAATTATGTAAGCGACATGCTATAGAATATGATTCTGCAGTCCAACTCGGAGTTAATTATGGAGACATAAGAAAGGCATTAACTTCAATCGATGGGGGTTCTAGATTGGGGACTATGCTAGATTCATTGATGAAAAACCGTCAATTGCCAGATGTTGATAAAGCATGTAAGTATTTTTCTTTGAAATTGGTTAGTGATGTAAAAAAGAAAGATCAACAAAGCGTTCTAGAAAATGCTTGGCTAGGCGTTTCTACCAAGGACTCTGCAGGTAAAATAATTGTTACAACTCATCAAACAGGCTCCCCTGTACGTGAATTATTGATGCCTGGTGATGAAATAATTGCAATAAATGGAAGAAGAACTGATTCAAATAACAAACTAAACAGTTCATTGAAGGGTCAGAATGAAAAGATGGCCAATATTCTTTACAGCCATGAAGGTGTGATTCAATCGGCTGATATCAAGATGATTAGCAAGATTCAGCACAAAGTGAAATTAGAAGGAAAAGGTAACCAAAAATGGCGTGATTATATCGCTACCCGTCAAGGTTGAAGATTGCCCTCTAATTTCAATATTTCCAGAGAGATATGGATTGGGGGAAGGTGGTCTGCGATTGTGTGTCGGCTTGTTTTAGGTGGAAATAAGTCATCTGAAAAACTCATTTCCAGCACCTCTTGTTTAGTAAGTGAATCTATCCCACAGCCAGGCCAAACATCTACAGTGATGCTTTCATCACCTAAATAATCGACACAAATCACTGGTATTCTTTTCAGTTCAAGTAACACTGCAATGGCATGGCGGTGGTGTCCATCAAGAATTGCACCAGTTACTTGATCAACGATTAGTGGCTTAGTATATCCTTGCCACCTTTTAGTCATATCAAGGAGTTTATCTCTATTTCTAGTCTTTATCTGTTCATGTGGTTTAAGCCACTCTAATGGGACCAACCGCACATCACTCTCATCCCACATCATGGCTCTGCCAATCTCCAACCTGCGATAATGCTTTGGCGCACTTGGACTTGAACAACACCGGAGGGGATGCTATGGATGGACAACATGATTGGCCAGTGGCAGGCAATCTTTCAGATGTTGCCGCACAACAATGTCCCCCAAAAATGATTAAATGGCTTCAGAACTTAGATTCAAAGTTGCTTTCAATTATCAATACTATTGCCGAAGAAGGTGGAGGTGTCTGGATAGTCGGCGGGGCACCAAGAGATGTCATGCTTGGAGCAGATGTCACCGACATAGACTTGGCAGTGGACTTCGATCCCGAAAAAATGCTTACAATATTCTCTGACGCAATAAGAACAGGAGTTGATTTTGGTACATTGACATTGCGAGGTGGTGATTCGATGTACGAATGTACAACTCTTCGTACTGAATCACAGTATGTTGACGGCAGGCGCCCACAGATAGTAAATTGGGGAACCAGTCTAGAACAGGATTTACAACGACGTGATTTCACAATCAATGCGATGGCCATAGATGTCTCTAGAATGATATTACATGACCCACACAATGGGATTAATGACCTTGAACGCGGAGTACTGCGTGCTGTTGGTCATGCATCTCTAAGATTGGCAGAAGATGGGTTGAGAATCATGCGGGCATATCGGTTTATGGACCGCAATGAGGCTGGAATTTGGTATCCCGACAATAACCTTGCTCAAGCATTATCGCAAAAAAAGACAATGCTATCAAATGTCGCACCAGAACGGATTTGGAATGAATTTAAGAAAATTCTTTCAGGGAAAAATGCATCTGTTGTACTTGCTTTAATGCTAAAGGACGGAGTTCTAGATTTCGTTTTGAATAGCGAATGGAACCTAGAGAGCCCAATTTTTGAAGCCATTTCAGAATTAACACTAAATAATGCAGATTATTTGTCGGTACTTTCAATTCTACTCAGTGAAACAGATCGAGACCAAATTGTAGATTTGCTGAATGATTTGAAAGTCTCTAAATATGAACGTGATTATGTAATCGGAACTGTTTCTCGGATGGGCCATCTTCCAAACAATGTTATTGGGGAAATAAGGGTACACCGCCATGTATTAGGCGAGCAAGCAGCGAATCATTTACAACTAGAATACCTAATAAGAAAGTTTTCAATTGTTCTGCCACAGAGACCTAACGATGAATTTAGTCTACAACAAATTGAACAATTAATTAACAAATCTTCAGAATTACCTCCACTAAAACCGAATGGTAAATCAATATTAGATGGAAATCAGTTGATGAATTTGACCGCTATTACCCGTGGACCTAAATTGGGTCATTTGAAATCATGGCTCCATCGTATTCAAATTGAAAGAGATATTCAATCGGAGCAAGAAATGATTCAGATATTATCTACGATTGTGTGGCAAAATAGTGAAGGCGATGAGTGGCCTAAGGTACAATTTCCATAAAAGTAACTACTTGGTCAATGGATATTAATAATTTTTTATGAGTTGTTATTGCCTAGATTTTTCTAATTTTCAATACCAACAAGATAATGAACAAAGTCCTTTCAAACTAAAAACATCAACGAGGCTTTTCAATGAGTGGAATGAGTTATAGTGAATTACAAGCAATGAAGGCTGAAATTGAAGATTCTTTTACGAAAAGTCGAGGGCAATTATCGGCCTTATCCGATAGCCAACTTGGTGTGATTGCTGCCCAATATGGCATCAAAATAAATCCTTCAAACCGCATGCAAACTCTATCGAGTTTAGATTCGAATCCATCGATTTCGGCTTGGCGCCAATCTTTCTCCACAGGCGATGTAGCTGCTGCTGTCGCTGCGGCAAGTACTGTTGGAGTTGCATCTCAAATCCATAATTCAAAGGAAGATTTGCAACAAAAAGCAACACAAGGGGCAAGAAATAAAATCGCAAGTGCTTCTTCATCTGTTGTAGATAAGATTGAAAGTAAAGCCTCTGATAATCCTATGGTCGAAATGATAAGGAAGAATTTCGGACAATCCCTTATTCAAGCTGGATATACGATTCCACAACTAACACAAATGCTCGATGGAGATGCTGACGGGACCATTGCAGAATCTGAAATAATGCTCCTCATTGTCAAAATGACTGGTACACCCCCTCCTCCGTGGGTTGTCAAAACAATCTTTGAGATCTTAGATGCAAACCAAGATGGCGTAGTCACCGTTGAAGAATGGTGGGCGTTCTTAGAAGAAATGGGCTTCGAAAATAATGTCGTTACACCAGAACCCTCTCTGCCGGAAGCACCTGCTGTCACAGTAGTAGAACAAAAACCTGATATTGATGAGACAATTGACGTAATTGACATCATGGAGGAAGAAATACCTCAACAGCAGGTAGTTGAAAGTCCAATGCCAATTCCTGAAACAATCGTTATTGAAGAACCTTCCAGCATAATTTTAGATGAAAATGTAAATACCATTAATGAAAAACTTATTGAAGAATTGTATTCATCTAGATTGTCATCTGAAGAAAGGGCAATTATTGCAAAAGCCAGTAGTAGCCTTTGTACCATTAAAGTTGAAAGGATTGAAAGAACTTTGATGGTAACCGACCACTATCGTGGAGGATATTCGATTCTAGGAATACTTGATGGAGGTCCATACAAGGTGACAATAATGATCCCTAAGAGTGAAAATGATGTAGTTACAACATTCATCAAAGGAGATGCCGTTGTTGCTGATGCGAAAATCGTATCTTGGTCGAGCGGTTTGAAAATCGCAAAGTTGGCCGGAACCGATGCAAGAAAAGTATGATTCAAAGTAATGCACGTGCTATTACAATACGTTGTACTTCTTGTGTTCCTTCGTATATTTGAGTGATTTTAGCATCTCTAAAGAATCTTTCAACTGGGAATTCTTTGGTATATCCATATCCTCCTAAAACTTGAATTGCTCGTTCACTGACCCACATTGCTGTATCGCCAGCGAATAGTTTTGCCATGCTCGCTTCCTTAGAATGTCTTGGACCACCATTTTCGTAGTGCTGTTGTTTAGCCCAACTTGCTTTGTACACTAATAATCGTGAAGCATCTATCCTGGTGGCCATATCCGACAAATACGCCATTATCATTTGATGATGGGCAATCGGTTTGCCAAATGCTTCTCTTTCATGGGCATACTTTAGTGCAGATTCGAATGCACCTTGAGAAATCCCTAATGCCTGTGCTGCAATACCAATTCGGCTATTGTCCAATGCGTTCATAGCAATAGGGAAACCTTGTCCAACTTGCTTGATCACATTTTCAATAGGAACTTTACAATCTTGTAAAATGAGAGTACAGGTATCCGAACTTCTAATCCCTAACTTGTCCTCCTTCTTTCCAACGGAAAAACCGTCAAAACTTGACTCTACAATAAATGCGGTAGTTCCACCATGCCGTTTTACGCCGTAATCAGAATGGCCAACATCTTTTGCAAACAATACAATGATTTTTGCTTGAGTTCCATTTGTCACCCACATTTTCTCTCCATTTAAGATATAATGAGTGCCATCATCACTCAACTTTGCTTTACAGGTCATTGCTGCTGCATCTGTACCAGCACCCGCTTCGCTCAGTGAATATGCTCCAACTTCACCTTCGGCTAATCGTGTTAGATACTTCTTCTTCTGTTGTTCATTACCATGAAGTGCAATTGTTTTACAACATAGACCTACATGAACACAGTACATTACTGCAAAAGAAGGATCGACTCTAGCCAATTCTTCAATAATTATTGATTCAGATACATCGTCAATTGGTGAACCTCCATACTCCTCTGGAACGGCTACGCCTTGGAGGCCGTACTCTAGGAACTGTTTCCACTCTTCGCTAGGGGCGACTTGGTTTTGGTCTCGCTCTCCAACCGTTGGCGCCAATACAGTCTCCGCAAAGTCGCGAACTAAGTCCCTAATCATCTCCTGTTCATCGGTTTGTGCGAAATCCATGACCCTACCCGTCTATGCCAAAGGGCTTGCTTTCTTAATCCGTTGCACGACTACTTGTAAATACGATTCATCAATGTATTCATATAGGACAATTTGTGCGGCGTTTTAAGGAGAATTGCAGAATGGATGACGATATCGTTGAATTTAGCGTTGCGCATAATAGGAAATACTCTACCAACCACCTTTGGTATCAAGAGAAAGACGACAGATTGATGATCGGTGTCAGCGAATATTTGGCTGTTGAACACGGTGAAGTTTTGCGAGTAGTATTGCCACAAACCGGACTGGAAGTAGAAGAGTTTGGATCAGATATGTTCTCAATTTGGACCACCGATGAAAAACTTTCATTCCCATCACCGTTCTCTGGACAAATCGCCGAAGTGAATGGTGAAGTAGAAATCAACCCAGATATTGTTAATGAATCTGCATATGACCAAGGATGGATTATCCTACTTGACCCTCATGAAATTGATTTAGAAACACTATTGGAACCAGAAGAATACATTGAATATATTTCTGAACTTTGAGACAAAGGTGATACCCTACCATCAGTGGGCATTCAATATGGCGGATGCAATGCAACGACTCCGAAGCAGTTTGCAGAATGCTCCAGTTATTTGGAAAGGTGATTACCCATATTTCATTCACCCACTTACAGATGGAGTTCCTAGACTGGACCCGAAAGTCCTATCTGCTGTTACAGATTTATGCTTGGAAGCAATAGATTGGAGTCATGTTGATTTGATTATTGGAATCGAAGCTATGGGTTTACCCCTTACCGCTCCATTGAGTATCAGTTCAGGCAAACCATTAGTGGTGGTAAGGAAAAGGCAATACGGTCTTGAAGGAGAAGTAGTAATAGATCAATCAACTGGATATTCAAAGGGTGAAATGTACCTAAATGATGTCAATTCAGGGGAGAGAGTTGTCATTGTCGATGATGTGCTATCAACCGGAGGGACTCTTCGGGCGATTATCAAAGGAATTGAAAAAACTGGCGCTGAAATAATGCACATCATAACCGTTGTAGAAAAGGGTCCTGGTTTGAAATTACTTCAAACCGATTATCCGAACATCAAAATTGAATCTTTAGTTCGTCTTGAAATGGACGGGGCAAATATCTTGATTTTTGACTGAATTAACAGTTTCAAAAAAGCATCCTTTGATGAAGGTGGTTATTACCCCCTGCAAATAGGGAACATCATGGACTTAGACCATCACAATTTCGAACTGACTGAGTTAATGGAAAGAATCCGTACCAGTGATCACCGATTAATTGCTCTTCAACTTCCGGAAGGATTGAAAATGCAAGCCTTAGAAATGATGGATGAAATTGAAACTGAAACAAGTGCAAAAGTAGTACTTGCAGCAGACCCATGTTACGGTGCCTGTGACCTTGTTCATGACAAGATGAAGAATATGGGTGTCGAGATGGTAGCGCATATGGGTCATAGCCAAATGAATATTGAATCTGGTATGCCAACATTATTTATTAATGTCACATATGATGGAGACCCTGAGTTAACTCCAGTGATACCGTTCCTAGAAAATCACCTAGCAATGGCAAAGAATCGTATTTTAGACCAACAAAAAACTAATGAACTCAGTACAGAAGATGCTCAAGAAAAGTTTTTGGATGCAGTTGGCCGCTTATCACCCCTAACAGGTACAAAATTGGGATTGGTTGGTGCAATTCAACACTTGCATTTATTACCAGAGTTCCAGGTCCGTTTAGAGAAAGCAGGTTATGATGTAGTAATTCCATTAGGTGGAGCACGCCTATCCTTCCCAGGGCAGGTTCTAGGGTGTAATTATTCAGGTGACCAAGATGATATTGGACATTACTTATTCCTAGGCAGCGGTGATTTCCATCCGATCGGATTAGTATTACACACTGGAAAACCTCTTGCAATGTTAGACCCATATAGTGGGGAGGCAAAAGAAATGTCTCTTCTAAGTGTTGAGAGAATACTAAGACAACGCTTTGGACTAATTATGGCCTGTGATAACGCACAAGTATTTGGGATCCTAATAGGAGAGAAGCCTGGGCAAATGCGTCGCACTCTTGCCCTAAGGATGAAAAGAATGCTAGAGAAGCATGGTAAGAAAGGTTACTTGATGGCATTGGAACATGTCAGCCCAGAATTGATAGACTTCTACCCAGTTGATGCATTTGTTAATACTGCATGCCCAAGAATCGCCATAGATGATGCAGTACGCTACAAAAAGCCATTACTAACTCCGTTTGAGTTAGAGGTCGTACTTGGTGAAAAGCAATGGGAACTCGGTTACCAATTTGACGAAATTCCTTGATTTGAAAAAAATAGAACTCAAAGCAATTTGCTTTTTCCCTTGCTTCAACTGCCCCTATGTTCAATAACGGTTGACGAGAGCCTTCCCTTGTTATGAGTAACTACCTTGACCGAATTGGAGCGGGTTTCGTCCTAGCCAATCCAGAGGGTCTAGATTTTGATTACATGCCAGATGAATTAGTCGGCAGAGATGATATTCAGAAGCAATTAGCGAGTAAATTTTCAACATTATCGCATCCAGATGGAGCTGGTCGCGCAGTGATTACTGGCCCTGTTGGCAGTGGTAAAACAGTTTTAGCCGGAACATTTTGTAGAGATATTCAACGACATTTAGCAAATAAAAGGCAAATAAAGTCTGTTCAAATAAATTGCAGGAACGCATCCACTAGCATGCGAGTAGTCCAACGTATCCTTCACAAATTAGACCCTGGCCACCCGGATAGAGGTCTTTCTATGGGGGAATTATTGATTAGCCTACGAAAATTGGTTCGAAGGGATTCTGCTCACTTAATCGTTGTACTAGATGAGGTTGACCACATGTTAAGACGCTCTGGTGACGACCTTCTTTACCAACTTCTAAGAATTGATGAGGACCAATCTGGAAAGGGCACATTGTCTTTGATAATAATCAGTCAAGAGCAGGTTCTAGACCTATTAGAAACCGCTGTTATCTCCAGAATGGGTAGTACAAATCATATCATGATCCCGCCATATACAGTTGATGGAATTGAGCAGATAATCAACCAGCGAGCACAATACTCCCTAGTAGGTGGAACATTTTCGCCTAAAATTATTCGATTAATTGCAGAAAAGGCCGCTCCAAGCGGTGATGCTAGAAGAGGAATTGAACTACTTTCTGCTGCTGTCGAACGCTGTGAATTTAGGCAGGATGCGCAAAGTGCAAGAGAGATATTGGTTGAAGATATTCATGAACCTAACGATGGGGTCGCATTACAAATCGGAATCAAGTTAGAAATTGTCGATGACCTGTCGGCTCACCAAATGTTAGTGCTCCTGGCATTGTGCAGGAGATTGAAAACTGAAGAGACTATGTCGATGGGAGATGTTGAATCTCTCTATGCAGTAGTCTGTGAAGAATACGAACAGAAACAAAAGAGTCATACAACGATTTGGAAATATATAAAGTACCTAGAACAGCAACAGTTGATTGATTCTAAGGTTTCAAACGTTAGTGATGGAAGGGGTCGGACGACCCATTTGAGCATGCCACATCATCTACCAGCGGACCTCTCAAGTCGCCTTGAATTACTACTTCCTAAGCGACTACGACGCTAAATGTACTGCCATGCCTATGCGGTTAGCCTAAATATGGGTCTCTTGTCGGCGAGTTATTCTAAGTGGTGTGAATATGGCAATTGGACAACAAGGAGAATTCGTCGCCGTCGTCAATGATACAGATCCTGCTAACAGTGGCAGATCTTATTCATTGAAAATTAGTGGAAATAATCATGCTCAATTATTGGGCAGAAAAATTGGAGATACAGTTGACGGTATTTTCGTTGGAGAGGGAGAAAAAACTCTTTCCGGTTTCAAGTTACAAATCACTGGTGGCTCTGATAAAACTGGAACTCCTCTTCGCCGTGACCTCGAAGGCGGTGCTCGCCAATCAATTCTCGTTACTGCATCTACTGGATTCAAGGGTCACTCTCTCGTTTTCAAGAGCAAGGGTGGAGAAAAGAAGCGTTTCCGCTACAAGTTAGACGGGCTACGCAAGCGTAGAAACTTCCGTGGCAACACTATCACCCAGGACACTCGTCAAATCAATTTGAAAGTAACTGAAGCAGGCAATAAGAGCCTTGCTGACATAACTTCTTCTGGAAGCGAAGAAGCAGCGGAGTGAAACCCGAGAGGGATTTCGTAAATTGAGGAGTAGGGAAGAATGGCAAGAACGCTTCCCTCCCAACCTGAAATCAACATTGGCCTTGTAGGTCACGTTGACCATGGGAAAACGACTCTAACTCAAGCTCTTTCCGGAATTTGGACCGATACCCATTCAGAAGAAAGAAAGCGCGGTATTTCAATTAAATTGGGATATGCCGACACTGCATTCTACAAAACCAAAGAAGGCCAATACTACGCAACAGGTCGAAGACCTGATGGCGGAGATGATATTGCAAATGAACTGCAAAGAGTTGTTTCATTCGTGGATGCACCTGGTCACGAGACTTTGATGGCAATAATGATCACTGGCGCATCTATTATGGATGGGGCAATGTTGATGGTTGCTGCTAATGAAACATGTCCGCAGCCTCAAACTAGAGAACATCTGATGGCTTTGGAAATAGCAGGAATTAAGAATATTGTCATAGTTCAAAATAAAATTGATTTGGTAAGTAAAGAACGTGCTTTAGAATCTTACCAAGAAGTTAAGAACTTTTTGAAAGGAACTATCGCTGAAAATGCTCCGGTAATTCCTGTATCAGCGCATCACGATGTCAATCTTGATATTCTAATAGATGCCATTGAACAGACAATTCCAACTCCTGACCGTTCAAAGGACAAGCGTTCTATCATGCATGTAGCACGCTCTTTTGATATCAACCGCCCTGGAACACGCCCGAGCAAACTACGAGGCGGAGTTATTGGAGGAAGTATTGTAGAAGGTGAATTCAATGACGGTGATGAAGTAATAATTGGCCCTGGACGTAAAATTGAAAAGGGTAATAAATCTGTATGGGAACCTATTGAAGCGGTTGTTAGCAGTATGCAAGGCGGTGGATTGAATTTGAAAAAGATGCACGCTGGCGGTCTCTGTGGTATGGCAACTAAACTAGATCCAAGTATCACAACCGCTGATAACCTGAGCGGCCAAGTCGTTGCCAAAAAGGGAGATTTACCTGAAGTACGCTCAAAACTCGAGATTTCTGTAAATCTGATGGATACCATGGTGGCTGGAGAAGGAGAAAAACCTGAGAAAATACAACCACTTCGCAATAACGAAATGTTGATGCTAAATGTCGCTACTGCAACATCGGTTGGAGTGACCAAGAACGCTGAGAAAAAGCGTACTGGTCTTGAATTAAGACTTCCAATTTGTGCTGATGTAGGTCAAAGAGTTTCTTTATCACGCCGCGTCGGTTCACGCTGGAGACTAATTGGCTACGGAACGATACAATAACTGTGTCAACAAACGCACATTTCATCAAAGATTGCTGTTCAGCAGTGAAATATGCAGAGAATAATTGTAGATGCATGCGGCTGGGTTGCCGTTATTGATGCTGGCATCAATATTGATGGGGCATTGATGCAGTTAGTGGGACCAAGCCAACTCCTATTATTGCCTGATGTTGGCAAGGAATTAGAAAAAGTTAATTCTCAACGCTCAAAGAAAAAGTCACTTTTGCTGCCATTGCTGAAAGCGAAAACGATAATTATCGATGCGCCAGAAGATTCGGGAAATCACCCTGATGACCAAATATTCTCATTCGCAAAAAATGAAGGGATTCCTGTTTTAACTGTTGACAAAGAATTGAAACGTCGACTTTTTGAATCCAGTATTCCAGTAATAGAAGTCTCAAAAAATAAGAGATTAAATCTAATCTAGTTGTCTGTAGAACTAAATTAAAACTTGAAATCATTTACACCCGAGAATTGCCGGTAATCAGTTGATATATGAAGATAATAGCGTGCTTGTCATGGAAGAATCTTACATTTGCATGGACCTTCATCATCAATATCACTACAAAAAAATTGTAAAATTAGACAGTCCGATGTCAGTGTTGCAATCACTGAATTAAGACGCTTAGAAGTTGTTAAATCTGTCCCTCGCCTTCCTCCGGCCGTGGAAGGCCGTCGCATGTTTACCAACTCACAGGTACGCTTGAAGAATGTATCATTCCATTTCTCGCAGAAGCCAAGAATAAGGTCTCAACTATTGTTTCAGCGATCGCAACGCTTGAAGGTCTATGCAAAAGGTAAGATTTGAGTGTTAAGGCAGGGTGAATAAGACATCATCGCCATGCCCATCTAGTAATCTTAATTTTACGGCTGCGTCTATCCAAGCATGAGCGTAATTTATTGCTCCAAACGCTCTTACTCTATCGCCAATCTTCAAAAAATGATGCGCATCTGAGGAATAATCATCTGCCATCCTCATCATTATCGCTAATTGTACTGACTGGTCACTACCTTCTGAATGGAGAGGTGTTGCTTTTTGTCTTGCTCTTTTTGTAACATCAAGATAATGCAATACCCTTTTTTCTGTCAGTTCAATAAGTTCATCACTCATTCGCCACCCTCCTTTTGTCTTTGTAAGAGACGACGAACATCTTCTTTACGACCAAGAGCACCATACAATTCCACTGCTATCGATAATTTTCCTTCATCTTCCGCATTTTGGGCTCGGAGGAATAAATCTTTTCTTTCCTCCCAGTTTCTTGCCATTGCAGCCTCTGCTGCAGCTTCAAATCGCCCTTTGCGTTCGGACTGTGCTAGATGCGGTGCAGACCATTTACGAATCAATCCTGAACGTGTTGCCGTAACCATTGAATCTGGTGTTAGGCCAACCAGTATATCTCCCAAATCCATAGACTCTCCAAGTGTTTCAACATCTTCTTTCAATGTCCTAGAAAGATGATAAAGACGTCCCTCAATACCCAATACCCACCAGCCATCAGCACTGTTTATTCCTTCCATGGCTTCGATCGAGTCTTGTTCAAGTCGGATCAAATCATCCCATCCAAATGGATGAGGAATACCTTGCCATAAACTGCCATCGCTCGATTGTAATATGATTCTGCCATTTACTAATTCGCTTGACCAACTCCAAATTCTATCTTCAAGACACCTTTTCTTGTCCGAACCGGTCAATCTACCGCACCAAATTCTTCCATCGCTGGCCTGCCACATCAAATGTTCTCTATCCAGCCAGCCCAGTAATCTTCTGACCATTCCACTGTCCATACGACGAATTCCTCTTCCTTCCTGTGAGAAAAGATGCATGTTTCCATCTCTACCAGATAAGACCCAGCCACCGCCTGGTCTCGCTTTGATTCCAGTAAATCCTCCTGGGCTACTTCTGCCTTCGTGAAGTAATGAACCATCCCTCGTCGACATAACATAGAATCCATGGGCAGCTAATACTCCAAGAAGACCTTGACCGCTATCTATTGCATGCACTTTGAATGGCATATCAACAGACCATCTTTCACTGCCATCATGCTCATAGAAAGATAAGTTTAGACCACTACTAACAACTAATCCACCTTCGCTTGCTGCGATGGTCGAAATAATGCTTGGTGTTTGTTTGGACCAAGTTATTTCCCAAGCCATTAGGACTCACCCCCCATCATATTCCATGCATTCAATTGGGCTCTTGCAGATTGAGTTAATGTGAACAGTCGGCTTTTTCCAACTTTTCGAGCATTGAGTATCCCACCCTTATGTAAGCGATTACTTATTTGCGACAGTCTAGCCCTTTTTATGTTTAATTCTTGCAATAAATCTTGGTCCGATGGAGAATATTTTCTTTCATTTGCTGTTGCGACAACAACTGCTTCATGGGGTGATAAATTTGATAATAGACTCGGATTTAGTGGATGGGAAATTCGCTCCCCCGACTTTGGTTGCCTCAAACTTGTAAGAGCATCGATCAACCTCCTTCGGTCAATTGTCCCATCTTGTTTTTGCGGTACCAGTAAAGCAGTTTGAAGTGCATTGACTAGAGTTGAGAAAGTCTTCATGACGTCTTTTGAGGCAAAGCCAGAATCAAATTCCATGTTCCCTGTATCTTGATAATTACTTTCATCACTCGAAAAACTAGTTTCATCTTCGATAGTAATTTCTAAATCGCCATCCATGAACCCTGTTTCGTCATGCAGCATCGCAGTACCATCCCCTTCTAATTCCTCATCGCTTGATTCATCGAGCAGATTAGACTCTTTTGCAACCCACAATTCTGCCCCATCTTCAGCATCTGATTTTTCATAATCATCAGGATTTTGAATTGATCTAGCGGGAGCTCCTTTCGTTCTTCCAAGCAATGAACCGAACATCCCTACCGATTCCATAGAAATTGGCTTAGTTGTTTCATTATTGATATCATCACTATCAAAAACATCAAATGGCGTTTCCTTTAGAGGGGCGTCATTATTCTTTGAACTACCTAAATCATCTAAATTCAAATCGAATCCGGAAAGTGAACCCCCTGGGCCTTGTATTTCTTGGAAATCATCATCTTGCATTGTTTCGCTATTCGGTTCATCATTTTGAGGCCTAGATTGCCAATCGGTAGAAGCGTCCATGATCTCTACATCATCATCTTTTGAAAATCCTATTGATTTTTCATCTCCTGTGATGTATTCGTCTCCTAATTCAGTCATTGGTTCATCAAAAACATCGCTTTGGTGATTATCTGCCATAGGGGCGTCTAATTTCGCATCATCACTGTTTTCCTCAATACTTGACTCGGATGTCAAAGCATTAGCAGATAGGTCATGTGTGGAGGTGAAAATTCCCGTTGTAGATGCGTCGGGCTGTTGCGTAGGCAATATCGCACTCGTGTCGAATCCCTTTCGATCTTGAGAAATGTAATTCACACTACTCTGAGCCCCTCGGTTTTGTGCCATTCGATTGTTATCCACAGCATCCCTCATCACCCTAATAATCGATGCAGGAAGGCCGTCAGTTGTAGCCAGTAGGTGCTCAGCATCCTCTTTAAGCAACGAATATGGAGTGTTGCAAACCGAACGTATTCTTAAATTAACCAGTTCTTGAACTGATTCAACACTTAATGAATTCAGAGTATTGACAATCTCAAACCTCTTCGACACCTCTTCGGGCAAATGCACTTTTTGTTTATGGTCCAACACCACTACCATCAATACTTGCAGTCTTTCTATTACAGGCAAAGTATCTCTTAGTGCCACATTTAGAACTGCAGAATCAATCGTAGGTACATCGATTACCACCAATGGAAGCTTGTCTGTGAAAGATTTACTCGTTTCAACCATTTCTGAAACTATCGCCGAGTAGTGTGGGGGAATATTCGGGCCAACTAATCCACGGTATAATGATTCCAACAGGCTTTTAGCAGGAGTAGATGCATGAATATGGTCTAAGTGCAGCGAAAGTGGCGCCTCATTACCTAAGCACCTCAACAATGAAGTTCGACCAGAACCAACACTACCCACCATCAAAATACGCCTAGTTGAGCGGAAATGGATATGTTGGGCTAGGCCATTAAATACCTCATTACGCCCCACTAACAGGCTTTTTTGGCCTCCTTCCAGCGGTGCTGTAGAAAATGGATTCTGCAATAGGAGGGGTAGTTCAATCTCTTTACCTTCTATCCGCATATCCCAAGCAACCCCTAATGGGTATTTATTGTTTGACCTAATCAAGAGGCCACTAAGACGTGTTAAGACACGCTAATCAAATCACCATAGTACCAAGATAGTGTCTTTGAAGGCCCTATTAACGCACCATTAACGCATGGTTAACGCGTTAGGCCAAGCGTTAGACCCGTTAAGGAATGGACAATCTAAAAATTGCAAAAACAATACATCCGAATCTAATCAAGCGATGTCTTGATGTGATTGAGATTAGTGGCTTAGCACAGAGGAAGCAATATGTCAGTTGAAAATAGTCGCCTCAGTGGTTTTTTCCGATTAACTGTTGCCGAGCGTAGGCAAATCGTAGCCGAAGCAGCAGATCTCAGCCAAGAGCAAATCGATGCATTGGCAGCCCATGGCGAGTTATCTGAAGATGCTGCCAACAATATGATCGAGAATGTAATTGGGACTATGTCCTTACCAGTTGGAGTAGCAACAAACTTTGTTATTGATGGAAAACACTACCTAATACCATTCTGTTTAGAAGAGTCTAGTGTTGTTGCCGCAGCATCCAATATGGCTAAGCGTTGCCTTTATAGGGGCGGTTTTCGGACAAATAATGACGGTCCAATTATGATTGGGCAATTACAGATTCTAGATGTATCTGATATTCCTGCTGCGATTTCTAGTATTGAAAATTCCAAAGAGGAATTGATGAAAATATGCAATGACCGGCCAAGTATGATGATCAAACTGGGTGGCGGCTGTAAAGAAATAGAATTGAGAGTAATTGAAAGCCTATCCGGCCCAATGCTAATATTGCACATTTTGGTTGATACAAGAGATGCCATGGGTGCAAATGCAGTTAATACAATGGCCGAACTAATTGCCCCTGAAGTTGAAAGACTAACCGGTGGAAGAGTCCATTTGAAGATATTATCCAATCTCGCAGCACACCGATTAGCAAGAGTTGAGGCCACTTTTACTGCAGAGGAGTTATCGGATGATGGAACTCGTGAAAATGGACTACAAATAATCACAGGCATATTAGAAGCATATCATTTCGCTATCGCAGACCCCTTTAGAGCAGTCACACATAACAAAGGAGTGATGAATGCCATCAGTAGCGTCTCAGTAGCCTGTGGGCAGGATTGGAGAGCAATAGAAGCAGGATGCCATGCTTGGGCATCGCATCAATCAGGAATATACTCATCGATGACACAATGGGTGCAGGACGAGAATGGCGACCTTGTGGGCTCTATTGAGACTCCAATGGCCGTAGGAATTGTCGGGGGAGCGAGTAAGGTTCACCCTGTTGCCAGGGCTAATTTGGCTATCCTCGGCGTCGATTCGGCTCAAGAATTAGCAGGTGTCATCGTTGCATCTGGATTGGCACAGAATCTAGGAGCTCTAAGAGCACTATCAACCAGCGGAATTCAAGCTGGCCATATGAAACTACATTCTCGCAATATGGCGGTTAGCGCAGGCGCTTCAGATGAAGAAGTCGGAATCATCGCACAGCGATTACAGGCTTTTAGCGGCCCTAAAACTCAAACTAAAGTCCAAGAGTTACTCGAACAACTAAGAAATGAATAATTTCATTCTTCT